>Ga0070735_10000438_pt1 | contig 45492 bp, 28 predicted proteins | sample Coa_R1_FD_66443 | JGI IMG/M metagenome (GOLD analysis project Ga0070735, IMG submission 66443) | Surface soil microbial communities from Centralia Pennsylvania, which are recovering from an underground coalmine fire - Coalmine... | ecosystem: Environmental > Terrestrial > Soil > Unclassified ... | reverse complement strand
TGGCTGCGATCCGCAAGGAGTGGCGATGACTACTGAAAGTCTTCGATTGTGTACCGGAAGTATGTGAGAACTGAACGGACCTCGGAACGCGGCACAGCCGATAGACGACTGACGGCCCATAAGCCGTCATAATTGGGAACTACGCGACCGTTGACTTTCTGTAATCATTTGCGTGCCAGTTGTGTGCCGGATTTCGAGTAACTCTGTTCGTGATTGCACGCCAGAACAAAGTGACAGAACATGACCATTCGATCGGTATCGTCATCTCTTCCGCCCGAATCTGATTGGTTGATAACTGATTAGTCCCGCCAAACTTGAGGAATTCCGATACGACCAAGTCTAACGCAATTGCGCAACTGCAGATTTTTATTGACCCCTTTCTCTTCATTACCTCAACAATGTGCCGCTTCAATGTTATCTGGATAATTGTCTCTCCAGGCTCCTCCCATTCCCTTCGGCTATTTATCGTCTGGCACAATATCGTTGTAATCCGCGAATGGCTCTCTTTCTCCATTGAGCTCGCGTTCGCAAGCGACAGCTTTGGCCATGGGACAATGGCTGCTCGGGCAGCCGAAGGGGTTGCTGTTCCTAGAAACATTCGACGTGTGAATCCTACCTGAAAAGCTGTTTCTAGAAAGCAATGGTATCAATGGTCGTGCCCGCCTCTGCTTCGTACTTGAAATTCGAGCAATGTCACAGTGAATGGTGGAAATTTGTGTTCGAATGACATCCCACTCACGTTTAATTTTCTCGTGCTAAGAGACACGTGATTTGGCCTATCAGGCGAGTTCATGGCTTCGCGATCCGGGGTTTTGTCGTTATCGGCCAAAACCAATTCTTCGCCTGCCAGCACCAGGCCGATGGTTGAATTTAGTCGAAACTTGACTTTTCGTATTAGAGGCGTGGAATTTACGCTGTAAATCCTTAACACGCGGCCATCGCCGCTCAAGTTGGCGTTCAGATCTGGCTCCTGCAAGTAGAAAGAAAGAGTGCTGTTTCGTTTCACCTTTAGCGCGTATGATCCTGCGGAGCGTTGATACAGGAGTTGGGCAAAGTAATCAGGAATCTCGTAAAGGTATCCCGGCCCGGGCTGGAGTTGTCCACCACCGAAGCTGTGCGAGAGATTTGAAATGTTCGCGATTTCTACCAAGTCGGCATAACGATGCAGCATGTTCTGGTAGCGCGAACAAATGAGGGCGTTCCCTAGGGTTTGCAGCATTCCCCTCGTCAAACCCCACTCTCCACCTGTTACGTTCCACTCGGTAACCGACAGGCGAATATCTTTCCCGTTTCCGTCGCGTTGAATTTCATCGCGTAGCTGCTTCAATTCGCTTTCGGTTCCATTCAGGTCGCCGATCGAATACTGATGTGGCGAAAGAAAGTCCAATACTGCCCCGGCTTTACGCACAGTATCCGCACTAGGGAATGATGAAGAGATCTTAATTGTGGCATCCACGTGCCGCATTGCATCGGCAAACGCTGTCAATGAGGCGTCGTATTCCGGACCGCTGACCTCATTGCCGATTTCCCAGTACCGCACGTGATAAGGCTCGGGGTGCCCATTCCTGGCACGCAGACTGCCCCACTTTGTATCTGCGCTTCCATTGAAATACTGGACCTCTTCAGCGGCATCCTGCGGTGTTCGCCCTGTCCATCGCACACAAATCAGTGGCTCGGCTCCGATGAATTGCACCAGCCGGACAAACTCCTCCACTCCCACGAAATTTTCCTGCAGGCCACCCCAGGGATCATCGGGAAAGGGTGCACGATCGTCCCAGTTCCCAATCGTTTTCTCCCAGTCAAAAGTCTCAATCGCGCTTCCGCCGAAGCGCACAATACCCGGGTTCATTGCTTTTAGTGCTCGCACCACGTCCGGACGCCACAGTCCAAGTACGGCGTTCGTGTCAATCAAATAAACACGGTCGAGCCAAATCGTACCCGGCCCTTCAAACTCGATAGTGAGCGTTCCGTTCTGAACTGTGTGTTTGACAGTTAAAGTTGCGTCGAATCCACGCCAAGCCGCGGTACCACTCCCGAGTGAAATCGGACCAGCAATTAGGTTCCCGTCACCGTGTAGTGATGCCTTTACCCGAACATTTCCTGAGCTCCGGAGATGCAGTCTTAACCGATAGCTGTGACCTGCTTCGAGGTAAAAACCATCTTGTGATATTCCCGCCCAGGTATTTGCGACTGGCAATTCGATTTTTTGCGAACGTTTGCCGTTGAATGGATTCCGCGTGTCATAGGAGTAATTTGCTACATGCACACTCCCGTCGGGGTACCACGGCCGGTAAGGTTTGTCGATGGCGGCTTTGTAGGCATAGTTCCACGGTGTCTCTTCTTCAAAGCTGGTGGATTGCACTTGCTGCGCTGTCATGGAAGGCAAGACATCGCACAGCGGCTCCATGAACTGCCCGCCTTGTTTCCTGTCAATTGGCCGCTTGCCGTAGCGCTCATCCGTGATGGTGACTGACTCTGTTTCCGCAGGTTCGGGCACCGGATCTAAATTGATATCATCGAACCATACCTGCCCACTTTGCCCGTCGAATGCGTTTAACGCCACCGTCACCCGCCCCGGCGACGGCACCCGGAATAGCAAAGTCTCTTGTTTCCACTCTCCAAACGCCGGGGCCGATGCACTCAAACCCTGACTTCCGACGGGAGTTTCAATTCCAATTCGTTGGCTTGGGGATGACGCATCCGATGAATCTTCTCTCGCGGCAGACTTTACCCAGCCGCTGAGTCGCCATAAAGTTCCAACTGGAAGAAATAGCTCCTGGCGCAACGTCAGGTGAACAGGCTCATCGGCGCTCACGAGTAAAGATTGCTTTCCTTCTTTCTTATTACTGGCGTCGGGATGCATGGAAAACCGTTGGTTCGCCTCTGAAGCATCCACATGCCAGACCTTAGTGGCGTCTGGGGATTCAAACCCGCTATCTTTAAGATTCGGGCTGGGTACCTGTCCCGACAAAACCGGTGAGAGTACGAGCAGAATGACCAGTGCTGTGGAAGAGCGCAATAAACTTCGAATTGTTTTCAAATATGCCACTGAACTGTTGGAGGGGCTGCCTCAGATATTGCGTTTCCGATACGCCACGCGGGTTTCTTCCTTAAATAAAAAAAAATTATATAAGCGGTTAGAGTCTACAATTTTCGTGCTAAATTTGAAAGCTGAATTGTGGCGCAGTGACTCCAAGCTGTCATTTAAATTCAGATTTAAGGGTTCAGGGGTTGAGGGTCTTCATGGTTGATATCAGGAATCGCTTTCTTTTCGCATGCGCACCAGATAGCTGGGGTGTGCTAGATTATCCGGGCCCCTCATGGAACCAATCGTATGAAAGCATGCTCGATCAAATGGTCGAGGCGGGATACACAGGCACCGAACTAGGACCGTATGGTTTTTTTCCGACGGATCCCGAGATATTGAAGCCGCAGCTCGAAAAACGTAAGTTGAAGCTCCTCGGATCGTTCGTCCCAGTAGTGTTGAGCGACGAAGCTTCAGGGGCAGTTGCGATGGAACGAATTCGCAAGGTAGGACATTTGCTCTCCTCGTTAAACGCTCCATTCTTAGTATTGGCGGACGATCAATCCAATGATCGCAATCACATTTCAGGGCGGGTGCCAAAGAGTGGCGAGGCCGGATTGACTGCCGCGCAATGGAAAAATGTTGGAAAAGTCGTGGAACAAGCTGCGAAGGTGTCGTCCGATTTCGGATTGAACTTAGTCTTCCACCCCCATGTGGCGACCTACATCGAAACGCCGCAGGAGTGCGAGCGATTTTTTCACGAGACGTCACACACCGGCGTGGGCTTATGCCTTGATACTGGACATTGCGAATATGGTGGAGGCAATTGCGCTGTCGAAGCCGATAAGTTCAAAAGTGTTTTGCGGCTGGTACACATTAAGGATCTGGACAAAAGAATTCTCGAGCAGGCGCGGAAAAAGAAATCAACCTTTGAGGAAGCGATCAAAGGCAGAATTTTTACCATCGTCGGAGAGGGCTCGATCGATTTTCCGGAATTCTTCCGTGTGCTTGAAAAAAATAATTACGCCGGCTGGATGGTCATCGAGCAAGACGTAAAATTTGACGAAACAGTTGTTCCGCCGGCCGAGAGCGTTGCCGCTAGCTTGCGGTATTCGCGCGGCGTAGTTGAGGAACTTCGGTCTGCTCGTGCTAGTTAGCGTGAATATGCTAATCGCTTATTCGCTGAGATTGGGGAATACGTTGGTTCATAAGCTTGGAGTGGGAGTCCTTGGCGTAGGAGAGATGGGCCAACGCCACGCTTATAACGTCCGTCGGTTCATTTCCGAGGCACGCCTTATCGGCGTTGCGGACGTAGCCTTCGGGCGTGCGGTGGACGTCGCGAAAGAGTTGGAGGTAGAGCATGCATTCCGCAGTTTGGAAGAGATGCTTGAGTGCAAAGAGATGGACGCGGTGATTATTGCTTCGCCAGACAAATTCCACGCGCAAGCAATCCAGAGCGCCGCAAGTACTGGTAAACACATTCTTTGCGAAAAACCCATTGCTACAAACCTGACGGATGCGCATGCGGCGTTGGAAGCGGTCGAAAAATCTGGGGTGCGGCTGCAGATTGGGTTTATGCGGCATTATGACGCTGCCCACCTCGAAGCCATGAAGCGGATCGAGAACGGTGAAGTCGGCGAGCCTGTAATTTTTAAGTCGCTGGGGCGTGACAAAGATATTCCCCCAATTTCGGCGTATCAATCGCAATTAAATGGAATGTTGTTTTACAACAGCACAATTCATGATTTCGACTCAGCGCGCTGGCTGATGCAAGATGAAGTGATCGAGGCGCAGGCATACACGACAACGGCGATTCGTCCAGAGATAGCTGAATACGGAGATATTGTGGCAGGCGTGGTTAATTTAAAGTTTGCGCATGGCGCAATTGGCAACGTGGAATCGTATGTGCAGGCTTTGTACGCATACGACGTACGCACTGAAATTGTTGGGTCGAAAGGGTCCATTTTCATCGGTTCGCTGCAAAAGACCCCGGCGATCTTTCTGAGTAGCAATGGGAGTGCCGAGATTCTGGCCGATCATTATCTCTCGCGGTTCGCCGATGCCTATGTCGGCGAGGTGAAGGACTTTGTGCACAATATCTTGCACGAACTTCCATTGCGAGTGACCGGCGAGGATGGCGTAAAGGCGCTTGCAATTGCAGTTGCCGCGGAGCAATCGCATCGGAGTGCTAGACCGTGCACCGTCACGCTTGACCGGGTGGAAGTAGTTAGGAGGAGCTAGCCGTGAAGTCGGTTGCTGTCACCTACAAAAGTCCGTTGCACGAAATGACTCAGACCACGCCTACCTGTCTGTGGAACGATTCCGCCTCACTTGAAGAATTAACTTATTCGATTGAGCACGGTGCCGTTGGCGCCACCTGCAATCCCGTGATCGCGCTTACGGTCCTTAAAAAGGATCCTGGTGTTAAGGAAAGAATTCGCGCGCTGATGCAGGACCGGCCCACGGCAGGGGAGGAGGAGATCGCGTGGCAATTAGTACGGGAGATTTCGGTCAGAGGCGCGGCTTTACTGGAGCCGATCTTCGATACGGAACACGGGAGAAACGGCAGGCTTTCAATTCAGACCGATCCTCGGTTCTTCCGCGACACGGAAGCGATTATCAGGCAGGCGATTGAGTTCGACGCACTCGCTCGCAACATGATCGTGAAAATTCCCGCAACACGGGCAGGAATATTAGCGATTGAAGAAGCGACATATAAGGGCATCAGCATTAACGCGACGGTCTGCTTTAGTTTGCCGCAGTGCATCGCAGTTGCCGAAGCCGTAGAGCGCGGCCTCGAACGACGCGAGCGCGAAGGAAAAGAGATTGCCAGCATGGGGCCGGTGTGCACCATCATGGTGGGCCGTCTCGATGATTGGTTAAAGGTGCTGATCGAAAAAGAAAACATCGCGATCGACCCTGGATATTTGGAATGGGCAGGCATCGCGGTTTTTAAAAAGACCTATCGAATATTCCGTGAGCGCGGATACCGAATTCGCCTGCTCTCGGCAGCGTTTCGCAATCACATGCACTGGAGCGAGTTGGTCGGTGGAGACGTTGTGATTTCTCCTCCATACTCATGGCAGATGAGATTTAATGCCAGCGATGTCGAGGTGCGTCACCGCATTGACGGTCCCGTCGATCCGAAGATTGTGAATGAACTCTCGAGGAAGTTTCCGGACTTCGTGCGCGCATATATGGGAGATGAGATGGTCATCGATGACTTTGATTCTTTCGCTCCGACATGCCGGACATTGCGGCAGTTCATTATGGCCTGCCACGGGCTGGACGAATTGGTGCGCGACATTATGCTTCCGAATGTCGATATCGCTTAGGTGTTCAGGGCCTCAACAACTGAGTTGGGATCGACTGCTAGAAGTCGACGCAGGAAAGCATGGGGTCTAACATGCAAAGTAAGAATTCGAAGATGACGAAAGCAGCCAGCATCTATGATGTGGCACGCGAATCAAAGGTCTCCGTTTTCACTGTCTCCTCCGTTGTCAACAACAAGAGCCATGTCAGCAAGAAGCTTCGAGACCGGGTCGAAGCTGCAATTCGTAGACTGAACTATCGGCCAAATCTTATTGCTCGCAGCCTGGTCAAGCAGCGTACCCATACCATTGGGATGATTGTTTCAGACATCGTTAACCCCTTCTTTCCTATGGTTGTACGAGGCGCTGAAGATGCTGCACAAAAACATGGATACAATCTTCTACTCTGCAATAGCGATGACACCCTGGACAAAGAAGAGAGCCAGATCGAGCTATTGCTCTCAAAACGCGTGGATGGAATCTTGCTGAACAAAGCCGTTGGCGATTTTCGTTCCGGTCTTCGGCAGATGATTAAGGAAGTGAACATCCCCTTTGTGCTAGTGATGCGGCAATATCCGAAACTCACGAAGGATGCAGTAATCTCCGATGACTATCAGGGCGCGTATGATGCAGTCTGCCATCTCGTACGCGCAGGCTGTCGCCGCATCGCTCTCGTGAGCGGCCCGCTGAAGGTCAGCAATGCGATCGCACGCTCGCAAGGATTTCACGATGCCCTCAAAGCACGAGGCTTGCCATTTCAGGAGAACTTGGTGTTTGAGGGAGATTACCGCATCGAGTCTGGCTTCCGCGCTGGACATGCCTTGCTCTCGCACCAACCCGACGGAATTTACGTAGCGAACTATTTGATGACCGTCGGACTGCTGCGCGCGGCTGAAGAAATGAAATTAAGCTGTCCAAACGATTTTAGATTGATAAGCTTCGATGACTATCCCTGGTTGGGGGTCTTTCGTCCTAAATTGACGACTGTGGAATTGCCGAAACATCAGTTAGGCAGCGAAGCGGTTGAATTACTGCTTAGACGAATCAACGGAAGCCGGGAAAAAGCAATCGTTCGCAAGCTGCAGCCGGAGCTGCGTATCCGCGAATCTTGCGGTCTTGCGTTGCATATGTCTCACGGAGCGGCAGACTAATACCGCTCAGAAGATCCTTTGTTTCTTCGCCCCTTCCAGATACTTCGCGCGTGCCGCCCGCACAGGTTCTACTTCTGCAACTTCCGCAATCGGGACGTCCCACCAGGATTCGTATCCCGGAACACGATGGTCGAAGGAAGTCTCGATCACCACGACGAATGTTTTGTCAGATGTTCTTGCGTTCAGAAGTGCTTGTCTCAGCTCTTCCCGGGTGTTCGCGCGAACCGCATCTGCCCCTAAGCTCTGCGCATTGCGAACGAAATCAACTGGGATGAACTCGCCTTCGAGTTTCTTGTTGTTTCGGTAGCGGTACTCGGTTCCCATTCCCGTATTTCCACAGGCGCGCGTCAGCCCGCCAATACTGGAAAATCCGTGGTTATCGAGCACTACGATATTGAGCTTATATCCCTCTTGTATCGAGGTGGCAATCTCCTGTGCCATCATCAAATACGACCCATCACCAACCATGACATACACTTCGCGATCAGGAGCAGCCATCTTTACCCCAAGTCCGCCGGCGATCTCGTATCCCATGCACGAGTAACCGTACTCGACGTGATAGCCCTTAGGATCGCAGGTGCGCCAGAGCTTGTGAAGATCTCCAGGCATGCTGCCGGCGGCGCACACCAAAACGCCGCGCGGACCGGAAACCTCGTTCACCACCCCGATAACTTCGCCCTGACTGATCGGAGGACCGTAGTTGAGATTGTGAATTCTTTCGACCTCTGCTTCCCAACCTTCGCGAAACGATTTCACTTCGCGAATGTACGACTCAACAACCTTGAAGCCCTGCACTGAGCAAGCTAATTCCCGCACGGTCACTTGTGCATCGCCCACTAATGCCAGCGCCGATTGCTTCCCCGCATCGAATTCACTGATGTTCACATTAATGAAACGTACTGCCGGATTCTGAAAGGCCGTCTGGGAAGCGGTAGTGAAATCGGAGTAGCGGGTCCCGATGCCAATGATCAGGTCTGCCTCGCGCGCAATGCGATTTGCGCCCGGCGTGCCGGTTACCCCGATCGCTCCCAACGATTGCTGATGATCGTATGGCAACGAGCCTTTTCCTGCTTGTGTCTCCGCGACGGGAATGCCCGTTCGGCTTGCGAATTCGGAAAGCACCATTGTCGCTTCCGAATAAATCACGCCTCCGCCCGCGATGATTAATGGCTTGCTCGCAGATTTGATCCATTCCGCCGCTCTCCTCAGCAATCCCGCATCGCAGCGAGGCCGGGGAATTGTCCAGACTCTTTTCTTGAAAAAATCGGTGGGGTAGTCGAACGCTTCAGCCTGTGTGTCCTGCGGCAAAGAGAGCACCACTGCGCCGGTTTCAGCCGGCGACGTTAAAACTCGCATCGCTGCAGGTAACGCGGTAAGAATCTGCTCCGGGCGCTCAATCCGGTCCCAGTATCGCGCGACCGGTTTGAAACAGTCGTTAACTGAAATATCCTGAGTTGCGGAGGATTCGAGCTGCTGAAGTACGGGTGCGACAATTCTTTTCGAAAAAATATCACCCGGAAGCAAAAGAACCGGCAATCGATTTATGGTCGCGAGAGCCGCGCCGGTGACCATGTTTGTAGCGCCAGGTCCGATCGAGGTGGTGCAGGCAAGCGTTCGCAGGCGATTGCTCATGCGCGCGAAGGCAGCGGCCGTATGCACCATGGCCTGCTCATTGCGAAATAGATAGTAGGGAAGATCCGGGTCTTGTTCGAGCGCTTGCCCGATCCCGGCGACATTGCCGTGGCCAAAAATTCCCAGGCAGCCTTCAAACAGCCGGAATTCTTTGCCGTCGCGCTCGCTGTACTGGTTCTTAAGAAATCGGATGATAGCCTGAGCGGTGGTGAGGCGGATTTTCATTCAACTTTTCACCAACGGCAAGCGCGGATCAATTTCCTTCCAAGTCGATCGAATCCAGGCGTGCCGCGGGTCCTCGGTAACGGCCATCGCGCGAGATGAACCCGCGAGGAAGTTTAAGTAATATACGTCATAACCTGGACCTGCAACTACCGGATGGAAGCCGTTGCGGACCAGTACCACGTCGCCATCTTTTGCCTGAATAGTGCGCCCGGATGGGTTTTGATCAGAATAAAGATGTTGGAGCGCAAATCCTTCCGGCTGGCGCATTCGATAATAGTAAATCTCGTCCAGATCTACTTCGTTAGGAGGGTTGTGGACGTCGTGCTTATGAGGAGGATAACTCGACCAATTTCCGCCCGGCGTATAAACTTCAACCACCATGAGCCGGTCTGCCTGGAACGACACGGGCATGACGTCAACGATCTGTCGCGAAGCATTACCGCCGCCGCGTAGGCTGCTGGTCACATCCGAAGAAGTAATGAGTTTTGGCTGCAGTCGTGCGGTTGACGGCACCCGGCATTCGGCGACTTCGCAGACCGTATCTGCGGTGAAAGTAACCGAGTTTCCAGAGGGTAAATAGAGAACGTAAGGAAAACCGTCAAACACATCCTTGCGTTTGCCTAACCTGAACGTGCCCGAACCCCAATCGGCGCGGCAAGTTCCCCCGAGCACTACAAATGCCGCTTCCTCATTCTCCGTGCGGGCACTGTAACGCTCGTTAGGAAGAAAACGACGAACGAAAAAACTCATCCATTCCCAGCGAGCCTTGTCGCGTGGTAAGCACATAAGCTCGCCCGCCGTCTCATAATGTAGCGCCCGGGAGTGTATAAGTGAATCACTTTCGTTCATACAGAGCGAGCTCTACGTACGGGCTCATACGATCAGAATTGAAGTTTCAGAGCAAACTGCATGATGCGAGACGGATCAGTTGAATTTACTGAACCTATTTCTCCAAAGCTCGACGAATCGTTGATATTGCCGTCGGGTCCGCTGAATTGTGCGTGATTGAAGGCGTTGAAAAAGTCGGCCCGGAATTGCAGGCTACTGCGCTCTGTCAATTTGGTGTCTTTCCCGAGGGTAATGTCCCAATTGTTGATCCCGGGACCATGGAAAAACCGGCGAGGTGCATCGCCTAGTTGCCCGAGCGGTTCAAGCGAGAAAAGGGATGTATTGAAATATGTCTTAGCCGTGCGAGGGTTCCCGAAGTTCAGCGGCCCGGGCGTGTAATTCGGCGTGTCGATTGGTAGCTGGATCGGGCCTCCCCCGCCAGTGCCGAGGAGCGAACGGTCATCTGTCTCAAGCAGCGTGACTGGTAACCCGGTTGCGAAATGAGTAATGCTGCTGATTGTCCACCCAGAGGTGAATCGATTGCGCACTTTTGCATCGATCGGCAACTGATAGGTCTGGCTGAGTACAAAATTATTCGTCGAGTCAAAAGCAGACAATGCCTTCAGATTCGGATTGACTACGTTCACCCCTTCGCCATATCCGGAAGCGTTATCCATCGACTTGGAATAGGTATATGCGCCAAAAAAATCAAGCCTTCCTCGGGAGCGGCGAACTGTTACCTGAAGGGAGTTGTAATCAGAATTACCGATCGTCCTGAACCAAGCATCACTGCTGAAATTGGGAGTACCGTTAGTTTGGCCCATAAGTGTTGGGCGCGTGCCATAGTACGTCTGCGTAGGCGACACAACGTAAACATTGTTCTCGCCGAACGGGCCGCATCCCAAGCTTGCGAGCTGCAAACAAAGGGCCGGATCACCGGGGTTCGACTCTATCGCCGAGAGCAAGTGATGTCCCTGGCTGCCAACATAGGCGATGCTGAGTAGGATGCTCTGGGGCAACTGACGATCGATCGCTACATCGTACTGCTCGGCATAAGGGGTCGCATTCTTGTAATAGAACGCCGGCGAACTCCCAATAGAAACAAAGTTGGCCCAGTTGATCGAAGTATCAGGATGCTGTGCTGAGATGTTGTACGGGGGAGGCGCAATCGGGAACCGCTGCCCATTATCAACTCCGTTGCTGCGGGTTATGAAAGGGTCGGCAAATTCCGGAGGAGCGGGGCTGCCATAGAATCCTCCAAAAGGTGCATCGCCGATTTCGTTGAAATTGGTTGCGCCCTCAAACGTCGTGTAGAACTTGCCGTACGCCGCCCTGATGCTGAAATTTCCCGGACCTCCCGTAAGCTTGTCGAGCCCGGAATGGCTCGATGGCGAGTACGCAATCCCGATGCGCGGCGCGAAATTATCGTATCGGGTCGGAGCAAGCGTGTTCGGAACGTGCGGGTCACCAGGGAACACCCAGCCAGTCGGCGAACCTGGAAATACCTGCGAGTTTTCCCCAGGAATTATGGTTTGAATTTCGTTGTGCAACTCAGACCACGGGCGGCTGATGTCATAGCGCAGGCCATAGTTGATCGTAAGATTTGAGCGTGCCCGCCAGCTATCCTGGCCATAGAATCCGAGATAGTGGGTGCGTCCTGCGGATGGGAAACCTTGCCCCTGCGAGTATTGGTTCGGTGCTCCTATCAGGAAATCGGCAAAATCAATTCCGGTTTCATTCCCGGTAAACGAGAAAGATCCGTTCGAGCCAAGATTCTTTTCCGTCATCTGGATAAAGCGGACCAACCCGCCAAACTTCATCGTGTGCGTGCCCACAACCTTGGTAAAGTTGTCGAGCGCAGAATAGGTATTTTCGATAATAGGAAGTGGTGAACTTCCGGAGCCGATACCGAAATTATTGAACCCTACCTGCGGGACCCCCGCAAATTGGGGAACTGAAGGGACAATGTTGGTGAACCCCAGTTGGGCCAACAGTCCCGATCCGATGCCGCCAAAGGGCTCGTTTACAACTTCGTATAAACGCGTATAGCTTATGCGCGCTTCGTTGACGGAAGTACTGCTAACGGTTTTTGTGTCGCCGAAGTCGATAACCTGGTCTCGTCCCGAGGAACCAGTTCCGAAGCCTGGTTCAACCAGATTGGGAGTGAAAAGAGTATTGTTGTCGAAGAAATAGTAGCCGGAGAGAAGGCCGAAACTGGTGTTCGCGTCTACGCGGCCGCTTCCTTTATCGTCGCTCAGCTGTGTAGGAATCTTCCCGCTGCCATAGATTGGCTGACCGCTCAGATTAACCCCATTTGACTGCGGAATATACTTCAACAGATTTTTTGAAGGCGTGGAAAACGCCGATGTAGGAATCTGTGCATTGGGGAACACGCACTGGGACGAGGTTGTACAACCTGGTGTGTAGTAGCTTTCCCCCGCATTCACTGAGTAACCCAAGGCTGTCGAGAGTTGGCTCGCCCAGTTCGCACCCTGTACTGTGCCGGTCAACTGGCTTGCAATCGCTGAAAAATCGCCGCCACGTTCTGCTAGGCTGGGGACAACGACCTGTTGAGTATTGGTCGCACCTTCTGCCATTCGCGTGCCCTGGTAGTCAGCGAAGAAAAAAATCTTGTTGTGCTTGACCGGGCCTCCGAAAGTTCCGCCGAACTGATTTTGACGAAACACGGGATTGGGCTGCGTCGGAAGTGCGAAATAGGGTCTGGAATCGAGCGCAGTGTTTCGCAGGAATTCAAATGCGCTGCCATGCCAAGAGTTGGTTCCCGACTTGGTGATCACATTGATTTGGCCGCCGGCGTAGTTGCCGTACTCGGGATCAACGTTGTTTGTAAGAATTCTGAACTCCTGAATCGAGTCCAAGTTGGGGATTGCAGATGTTCCCGAGAATGCGGTCTCCTGAACCGGAGCCCCGTTTAAAAGGAAACCGTTCGCGGCTTCTCGCATACCGTTTACAGAGAGGTTGCCGGCGCTGAGCTCGCCGGAGACCGGCTGGATTCCGAACCCTGTAGAAGTGAATTGGCCGCCCATTCCTCCCGAGAGTCCCGAAGTTTGCGGCACAACGCCGGCTTGCAACGCCAAGAGATCTGTGTAGCTGCGGCCATTCAGTGGAACCGCTTCTATCTTCTGATCACTGATGACTTCGCCCAACTGCGTGCTTGTGGTCTCCACGTGGACCGCATCAGCACTCACGCTTACGTGATCCGTGACGTTGCCGACATTCAAAGCAGCATCGACCCGTACCGAGTCATTTACCCGCAGCAAAAGGTCTGACTGGATGTAAGTCTTAAATCCCGATTTACTGATTTCGATTCGATAGGTTCCGACCGGCAGCGCAGGGAAAGAATAGAACCCTTTAGAATCCGTGATGACCGTTACTTTTATCCCGGTCTCCTCATTCATCGCCACTACGCGGACATCCGTCAGAACCGCGCCGCTCGAATCCTGCACCAGGCCGGAAATCGTCGCTGTAACATTGGCCATAGCGCCTGGATGAAACGACACCGCCATTACCAGAAGAGCAATCCCAGCAAATAGTTTGTGAATATGAACTTTCCTGGCCGGGAACAGATGGGACTGCGATAAGAGAGCTTCTGAGACTGCCGACCTCGGAACATCGAATGTGCTAGATTTCACCCTGACCCTCCCCCCAAGAAGCGCCGCCGTTTGCAGGACCGGCACCGCTGATTTTGCAGATCACAGCTTCACAAAGCCATACTTTACAAAATATTCACGACATATATAAGCGGTTATAATCTAATAATGCAGCTTATACCCTTGATTAATCGCCATTGTCAAGGTATTTTTCATTACATGTGAACGTATTTGACTAGTCGTTTAGCCAATCTGTATTCGGTAGGCAGTCGCACAGCAATAAGAGTCCACAGAGTAACGCTAGGATATCCAAGTGCTTTCGACTAATTCCGCGGCCCAACCCGCAAAGTTAAAACGTGTCCTCGGACTCTGGGACCTCGTCTACTACGGCGTGATTCTCACCTCGCCAATCGCGGTGGTACCAATGTTCGGCGAGGCCCAGGTTCTGTCGCGAGGCCATGCGGTCATAACACTGCTGGCATCGATGGTGGCGATGACTGCGACCGCAGTGAGTTTCGGCCGTATGGCCACGGTCTACCCTTCAGTTGGATCGGTCTATACGTACGTTAGCCGCGCCTTTACTCCTCAGATCGGCTTTGTTCTCGGCTGGGCGATGTTTCTGGAGTATCTCTTTCAGCCGTTGCAAAACAGTCTCTATGCAGCGCTGACGATCCAGCGGTTTGTTCCTCATATTCCTTTCGCGATCTTGTCCGCCGTCGCTGTCAGTTTCATGACGATCCTCTGCTGGTTCGGAATTCGCACCACCGCGCGAACGAATGAAATTCTTCTTGCTTTTATGTCGCTGGTGATGATCGCATTCGTGGGCGAGTCGATTTGGTACATCTTTCAACATCAGCATTGGAGCGGATTTATCTCCGTGCGGCCGTTCTATGATCCACGGACGTTCAGCGTGCGCGCAATCGCTGCTGGTACGGCATTGGCAGCTACCACCTATATAGGCTTCGATGGCGTCAGCATTCTCGCGGAAGAAGTAGAAAATCCCAGGCGCAATGTCTTGCTCGCGTCAGTGCTCGTATGCGTATTCACCGGGCTATTCGCGGCATTTCAGGTCTTCCTGGCGGTGCGGGTTTGGCCCGATTACAGCACGCTCGTCAACCCTGAAACGGCATTCATGGATGTCGCGCAGGTCGTGGGCGGGAAGCATTTGTTTGTGGGATTCGGGGTCGTGCTGCTGGTATCGAACCTCGCTTGCGGCCTGGCTGGACTGCTCGGCGCAGTCAGGCTGCTCTACGGAATGGGGCGAGACAATGTTCTCCCTGCAAGAATCTTCGGTCATCTGAATGCCCAGCGCGGAAATCCAACTTACAACGTGGCGATTGTGGGCGTGGTCGCGTATGTGGGAACGCTTACCATGCAGTGGGAGCGATCGGTAGAAATCCTTAACTTCGGCGCCCTGCTGGCCTTTATGGCCGTGAACCTCGCGGCACTCCGTCACTTTGGCTTTGCTAAGGGGGTAGCAGCGAATAGAAATTTGATCTTCGACATTGTGGTACCCGGCCTCGGGTTCCTCTTCTGTTTCATTATTTTTCTCGGATTACAAAATTCGACGCTGATCATCGGAGCCGCGTGGTGCGTCGCCGGAATCTTTTACGTCATCATGAAAACACGCGAACTCGGCCAGCCGGTAGTGATCGACTTTAGCGAATCATGAGTATTTCAGCCTTCACTTTGGGCTACAACCTCACCAAACCAGCCGGTAGAGCAGTACTGTGATCCCAGACAATATGCCCAATTGAAGCCTCCAATCGAAGATGCCACGAAATGCCTCTGGCCGCCCCCTCCAACTCACAGTCAGCTTCTCCAGCTTCGCAGGATCAGTTTTCTTCGTGAAAGAGGAAACAATAAAGAGAACGAGAACGCAAATAATCGTCCCCCACAGTCCGCGATAGGTGTAATTAAGGGTCAGGTTCGTATGCAACCAAGGGAACAACTGACTCGCTTGGGCGGCGCCCATCAGTTGGTCTGTGACAAATAGAGTTGCCAGAATGCATCCGACAATGACCGAAGCGAGTGCGCCCTTTGCCGTGACCCGCTTGCTCAAAATTCCGAATATGATCGCGGGTGCAACCGGCATGGTGAGATAAATGGAAATTGTTTGTAAGTACTTATAGAGGCCATCCGGAGTTTTATAAACCGCATATGCCGCCATCACGCCGAGTATCGTCGCAATCACAATCACCACTCGGCCTAACAATACCTGGGCTCGCTCGCTGGTCTTCGGGCGAAAATGCAGAATGAAATCGCGCACTGCGAGCGTCGAAACCGAGTTCATTACCGAGAGGGTCGATGAGACTAAAGAAGCCAGCAGTGCCGCCAACACCATGCCTCTGATACCGGTCGGCAGCAGTTCATTTAGCAATGTCACGAAGGTGGATTTGCTCTCCCGGCCGGGGAAAAGGGCCAAAGCAATCACACCAGGAAGAGCAAAGATAAAAACTGGGGATAATTTCAGAAGGGTCGTGAACATGCCGCCCCAGCGTGCCTGATCGATATCACGCGCGCCGAGTACGCGTTGTACGTTTACCTGGTCAACCCCCCAATAAAAAGTTCCGCTGTAAAAAGCGGAGAGGATCACGCCTAGAAATGGATAGTTCGGGTCGTCATAGGGTTTCGCAATATGCATTGCTTGTGGAACCCGCGTCGCCAACTCGTGCCACCCGCCGACCTTATGCAATCCGGTAAGCACCATGATGCTGCATCCGAAAATGATGATCGCAGTCTGAAAAGAATCGGTGTACGCAATCGCGGTGAACCCGCCTATGATGGTGACGCACGCCGCCACCGCTCCCATGATCCAGACCACGGTCATCACGTCCCAACCCACCAGGCTTCGCAAAACCAGCGCCCCGGCGTACAAATGGAACGCCATTTTGGTCGTGATAGAAATAACCAGCATCAAGCCAGAGAACAGGGCGCGTGCCGCGGGATGATACCGAGTTTCCAGAAATTCGGGTGTGGTAAATACGCGATTGCGAATGTAAAACGGATATAAGAACGCCGCCGCGAACCCAACGGTGATGCAAGTGGTGAGCTCGACTGTGCCGGCAGCCAGACCATAACGGTAGGAATCGCCCGAAAGTCCCACCAAGTGTTCTGCGCCAATGTTGGTGGCAAAAAGCGATGCTCCGACAAGAGGCCAACTCAAGCTGCGGTCGGCAAGGAAAAAATGAGCGCTGTCACTCGACGATTTCTTGCGAATCGCGAGATAGAGGCCCGCAAAAATGCTCGAGCCCAAAACAGTTAGGCAGACACACCAATCAACCCAATTCAGCGCGAAAGACATGTACGAGAGATTATGCGGTCCCGACCTGGAACTATTGCATCTCGATGTGTGCCGGTGACGTCGCGAAGTATCCTACACCATGCGATCGCGATTCCAGCTATTCGTCCGTATTACGGGACAACTCTGTGATGTTTTGTGTTTCGTTTAAACTTGCGTGCCACGCTGCTGGCACTACCGCTTCAAGAATAGGGGAATGCAAAACCTCTTTTTTACGATTCCGTATCACGGATATCAGTCCACATTTCAATTGACGCTCTATGGCGGATTTTGTAGCATGGGCGCACTTGGCTGCATAATATTCAGCAAACTTACCATGAGTTCCTCTTGTCGCCGCCGGCATAAAGTTGATGCCGGATCGGTCACCAGCTTTCTGATTGCGAACTTATAGATCACGTGAGGGCGAAAAGAAATGAGTGGCAAACGTATCTCTAGGCGAGATTGGCTGGCAATCCTCGGTGGCAGCACGGCAGCCCTTGTTACGCCTGCGTTCGGACAAGCCGGACAGACTAAACGCGAATTGACCGCGAACCCGGGTAAAGTCGCGCGTCAAAGTGAGATCGAGGAATTAAAGGAACTCGCCGCCCAACGCATGTATGCTCCCACTCCAGTGCAAATCAGGCCGCAATTGAAGGATGCAGACCATCATGCAGGCGGCTACGAAATGGACTTGCGCGGTGGATGGGAATTAGTGGGAGCCGACGAGAGAGTTCTTGCAGGTGAATATTCCGCTCATGCTGCCTGGATTCAGACGGAAATGCCACGACCGGTGCAGTACGCGTTGATGCGGGCCGGAGAAGTACCAAATCTTTGGTACGGAGAGAATTTCAAAAAGCTGCAATGGATCCAGCAACAAGATTGGTATCTGCGCCGGCGTTTTGTTATTCCGAATGCATGGAGGGATTCGGTAATACGTTTGCGATTCGATGGAATGGACTACTTCGGTCTCGTCTGGCTGGATGGTGAATTCCTGGGCGCGCACGAAGGCGCGTTCGGAGGGCCCACTTTCGACATCAGCACCCGAATTACCCCCGGCAAGGAACAGGAGTTGCTCGTTCGCCTCCTGCACGAACCGCATGATTTACTTCCTAACTTCGATAGCTCCAGCGAAAACCGAAATCCACGCGTTGTCAAACCTGACGCACAAGATGCTGAGAGCTATCAGTGGGGCAATCGTTACCGGACCATGGGCCTGTATCAGCCGGTCCGGATCGTTGCCACTGGCCGCGCCTACATGGAAGCTCCTTTTGTGCGGACAGATGCTATCGGTCCTGTTGTCGCAACCTTGTGGGCACAAGCCATGTTGACCAACACTGGCACGGTATTCGAGGGAGTGATCGATGCCCAGATCGTCGAGCACACTAGTGGAACGGTTGTTTGGCAAGGGAAATCGCAACAGAAGGTTCCGAACGGCAACTCTTTTTGGGAGCGCGAAATCGAACTCCGCAGCCCGAAACTCTGGTGGCCGAATGGCCTCGGCGATCAGCCGCTCTATCGTCTGGAATTGAAGCTAATAAAAGATGACAATCAGCTCGATTTCATTACCAGCCGGTTTGGCGTGCGCACGTTGCGATTGAAACGCAATCCACTTGATCCCGAGACACCGCGCGTCACTCCTTCCGATAAGACGCTCGAAGACGAAGCGTACAAATATTTGTGGGTGGTCAATGATCGTCCCTTTTATGTGAAGGGCGCGTGCTGGATGACGAGTGATGACGTGCTCGTGCTCTCGCCGCAACGCGAAGAATGGATGATTCGCGCAGCCAAGCACAACGGATTTAATCTGCTCCGGCTGAATGGTGGCACTTCGATATTTGAGACTGAACAGTTCTATAACTTGTGTGATGAACATGGAATGTTTGTTTGGCAGGAAGTCCCGCTCAACTGGGCGGATACACCGGGCACAACTACGCTTGCCGTTTGGCGCGAGCAATTAACGCAAAATGTTTTACGTTTCCGGCAGCATCCATCAACTGCAATCTACGTTGGCGGAAATGAATTCGACCCATTCGCGGATGGGATTGAACCCTTTCTTGGTTTAGTGCGCGAAATTTTCGCAGGGTATGACAGCAGTCGCGCTTTTCGCATGAATTCGCCTTGTGGCGGCGACTATCATGCGTACGAACCCCAGGAAATTTATACTGCCGACGAGAATTGGTACCACAAGATCTTCGACCGTGGCCACAACTTCATTTCCGAGTGGTCGTTCAGCAGTTTTGCCAATATGTCCCTTCTGAAGCGGATTATTCCCGCCGAGGAGCTGGCGCCCAAACCCGTCGGTTACGATGTTGAGGTATTTAAGCGCAAATACCCGACCGTTCGCGATCGCAGCGCCGAGCTCTGGTATACGTTCAATAAAAGTTGGCTAAAAGCTTCATGGTATGCAGATTTTGGAAAAGCCGATCTGGAGCAGTTAATCGAATGCAGCCAGATGGGTTACGAACACAACATGGCCTGTGTGCTTGAGAACTGGCGCGCCCAATTCCCGTATACTGGAGGTGAAGCGATGTGGACCTACAACTCGCTGGGGCCAGTTTGCAATAGCTGGCATTTGATCGACTGGTGCGGACAACCTCAGATCCCGTTCTACGCGGCCAAGCGAGCGAACGAGCCGGTTCACGTGATGGCCGACACGGGTTTCTTTTCGTGGGGTCCCGGCGACACGTTTACGGCATCTGTGTTTGCACTCAACGACACCGAACAGAGCATCAAAGGGGCACGCACTCGGGCTCGCATTTTCGACCAGCAGATGCGAGTCGCGCACGAGCAGGAATGGGCGATAGAAATTCCGCCTAGCGGACGCGCAAGTGATACTCAGCACTTTTCATGGCCGATATCGGCGAACACTCCCGAAGGTTATTTGTTTTTTGAGATTACATTGAGCGACGCTGCCGGAAAGAGAATTTCGCAGAGAATGTACTGGCTGCGTATTTTGAAAATGCTCGCAGATCCGCAAGAGAGGAAGCGCTGGCAAGCAGGGCCGGTCCCGGAACAGCTCAATACAAGCGGGCCTTGGTTAAAGCCTCAGGTGCAAGCAACATCGACCACGCTGCAAGGAACGGCTAAGTTTGGAAGTCAATCGCAGAAAGAATTGACAGTTGCGGTCACGGTGAACAATACCGGTAAAACCCCTGCATACCCGGTCCGCATCGAACTGCAGCCCGACACCTGCTCAGTGCTTTGGGACGACAACTTCTTCTGGCTCGCACCAGGGGAAAGCGCCACGCTTCGCGGCACTGTGCGATTAGATATGAATGGACTCGATCCCATCGCCAATCCGCCAGTTGCAAATCGATCCGATTTGCTGTTTCGGGTTTCCGCCTGGAATGCTCCAGTGATTGAACTACGACCACAATAATCGTGTTTTGACCCTGCTGACTCCAGCGACTCCCCCTGCTGGTTTGGAGCTGAAATGAAATTTTCATTTTTGCGCTTGTCCGTCATGCTGGCGGTATTGGTGAGAATCTGTTCCGCCCAAAGCTTCGAGGGCACGTGGGAAGCTTCGGTTCAGGAGCGCGGCGAACCTACACGATATGTACTTCATGTCTTCAAAAACGCTGGACGGATATCCGCCACTCTCGATGCTCCAGAAAGCTTTGTTTTTGACAATCCAGTCGACTCAATTTCCACAGATAACTCAACATTGAGATTTTCCGCCGGCCTGAATTCCTATCGAGGTGTTTTGTCCTCAAACTCCCAGCAACTGGAAGGAACCTGGTCGCTTGAAGCTGAGCCCCAGAACGTAACTTGGAAGCGTGTCCCGTTCACCCCGGACCAGATTGAAACCGTTGCAAGGCGGCTTTCATCGCTGATTTCTCTTCCGGCAGAAGATTGGAAGATCCACGCGGGAGATGTTCCGCATGGGGAAGCGACTGATCTGGACGACAGTTCTTGGGAACAGGTAGGGCCTGGGAGTGTGGCTCCCTACGGAGCGGTGTGGTACCGGAGGTTGATTGAAATTCCCAAAAATCTAAATGGGTACGATCTCAGCGGAAGCAACATTTGGTTTGATTTCCAATACGATGCGAATGGACCGGTGACGGAGATTGTTTACTTCAACGGACGGCGCGTGGCGATGGGCGACGATGTCGAGCCGATTATTTTGTTTGAGGATGCGCATCCAGGAGACAAGGTTCTAGTTGCAGTCAAACTGCTGCGATCGGTGGATCAGAAGCATTTCAATGGAGTGCGGCTGCGCATTGATTTTCCCAGTGCGCGACCCGATCCAGGGAAATTGTTTGACGAAATGGGAGCAGTTTCCATTCTTGCAGCACACTCACCGGATCGTCAGCAGTTGCGGACTGAACTCGATCAGGCTGCGAATGCCGTTGATCTGGATGCGCTGGCCAGTGGCAATCAAGCCGCGTTTGATTCGTCGCTCACGAACGCCCAGTCGATTCTGGATTCTGCCAAGCCTTTGTTGCAGCAGACCTCATTGCGCATGAGTGGCAATTCGCATATTGACGCGGCCTGGCTGTGGCCTTGGACGGAAACGGTGGACGTTGTTCGCCGGACATTCGGTACCGCGCTGCAGTTGATGGAAGAGTATCCACAGTACACATACACGCAGTCAGCTGCCGCCTACAGTGAATGGATGGAGCAGAAATATCCGTCGCTTCATGAGCAAATTCTGAATCGTGTCAAAGATGGCCGATGGGAAATGGTTGGCGGCATGTGGGTCGAACCAGACTTGAACATGCCAGCCGGAGAGTCGCTGGTGCGGCAATTGCTAATTGGTAAGAGGTATTTCAAAGAAAATTTTGGCGTCGATGTCCGAATTGGATGGAACCCGGATTCGTTCGGATATAACTGGCAGCTTCCGCAGATATATAAGAAGTCCGGAATTGACTACTTCGTAACTCAAAAAATGGCTTGGAATGACACCAACCAGCTACCCATGAAGATTTTCTGGTGGCAGTCGCCGGATGGAAGCCGCGTGCTCACTTACTTCCCGCATGATTATGGAAATGAAATCGAGCCATTGAGTATGGCCAGGGACATCGCAGCCATTCAGGCACTCAATCCCGGCGTGCCGGAGATGATGCATCTATTCGGCGTTGGTGATCACGGTGGCGGCCCCACGCGGGCGATGCTCGAACAAGGAGTGCGCTGGTCAAATCCGGATGTTGTCTATCCGAAAGCAAGTTTCGGAACGGCACAAGGGTTCTTCTCCGATATCGAGCGGAAGGCGGACACCGAGCACGCGCCGATGTGGAACTACAAGGTGCTCGCGAGTGGAAATGCGCGCCTTCCTGCCCCGCCGGCAGCGAAATTCAGCCTGCCGATATGGAATGACGAATTGTACTTCGAATATCACCGCGGAGTCTTCACCACGCAGGCGCAACACAAGCGCAGTATGCGCGAGAGTGAAGAGCAAATGCTGAATGCCGAAAAGTTTTCGTCGCTGGCGTGGCTTGCTGGGGATCGTTATCCCAGTGCAGAACTAACTGAAGCGTGGAAGAAAGTTCTGTTCAACCAATTTCACGATCTGGCAGCCGGCTCCGGCGTTGCCGACATATATAGAGATGCGCAAAAGGATTATGAACTCGTGCGGTTACAAACTGAACATGTGAGTTCGCAGGCGCTGCACACAATTGAGAGTGAAATCAATACTCAAGTGCATGGGGCTGCTGTGCCCATTCTTGTCGTGAATCCGCTCGCATGGCCACGGACCGATCTCGTTACGTTCGATGTCCAGTTGCAGCAAGCGCCGAAGGGACCGCTCTCCGTGCTGAATTTCGAAGGCGAGCCGCAATCGTTTCAAGTGCTCTCGCATGACCCGTCTCGAAATGCTTACAAGTTGTTGGTTGAAGCCACAAACGTTCCTTCGCTGGGCTATCGAGTTCTTTACGTAACTTCCGGTGCAGCCCATGCGCCGACTGATCTGCAGGTCAATGGATTGACCCTCGAAAATACAGCCTTAAGGGTCAGCGTTGATCCGAAAACCGGATGCATTACGAGCCTTTATGACAAAAAATCTAATTTCGAATCGATCGCACAAAATGGTTGTGGGAACGAACTCATCGCGTTTAGGGACTTACCCAAGAACTATGACGCCTGGAATATAGACAGCGATTTCGAACAGCAGTTCACCAAGCTCGACGTGGCGGATTCGGTGGAAGTCGTGGAGCGCGGCCCCGCCCGCGCCACCATTCGCGTGGTGCACCATTGGCAAGGGTCGAAGTTTGTTCAGGATATTTCTCTATACGCCCGATTGGATCGAGTGGATGTTCAAAATGAGATCGACTGGTATGAAAATCACGTCTTGCTGAAGGCGGCATTTCAGCTGGCTGCTTCGAGCAGTGAAGCAACTTATGAAATTCCTTATGGCACAATTGAGCGTCCGACCACCAGAAATAATCGTTTTGAGCAATCAAAATTTGAGGTTCCAGCGCTACGATGGGCAGATTTGGGCGATGGTCAGCACGGATTTAGCCTGATCAACGAATCGAAGTACGGCTATGACGGGAAGGGAAATGTGCTTCGACTTTCGTTGCTCCGCTCGCCTACTTGGCCGGATCCTACGGCCGACAGAGGCCATCATAGTTTCAGTTATTCGCTTTATCCGCACAACGGAGATTGGAAGCAGGCCTTGACCGTGCGGCGAGGATATGAGTTCAACTACAAGCTAATTGCCGAACAGGCTGAAACTCATAACGGAACCCTTCCTGCCGAACACTCATTTGTGAATATCAATGAAGATCATGTGGTCCTCACTGCCGTAAAAAAGGCTGAAGATGCCAGTGCTTTAGTTGTCCGCTTCTACGAATGGGCAGGGGAAACAGGCGACGTTCACCTGAGCGTTCCCAAGGGGGCGATCGCTGCACAGCTTACGAATTTGATGGAACACCCGGCCGGACAGCCGCTCTCGATTACCGGGACTGACGCGATCACAGTTCCCGTCCATCCCTACGAAATTGTTTCGGTGCGTGTAGACTATCCCCAGCCGAAGCCCGCTCTCGAGTGACGACATTTACGCCGCTGCGCGTGAAATTAAAGTTTCCCCGTAAAGCCGAGCACCAGTGTCCAGAGAACAAGGAGCACATCCGTATACGGAACCGTCGCGTTTGTGTATTTAGAGGCAGAATTAGCTCGTGCGGCTGGTCGACAGGCTTATAGGGTGGGCTCGCAAAGCAAGCGCACCAGGAAACAACATGCGGGAGATCTCAGATGCCGAACTGCGGATTTCTTTTTGCACCTGCGCCAGCTTAGGGATCATGCGAGTGGCTGGGCCGGAGACGCTAAGACCTGCGATTACATTTCCGCTCTGGTTAAAGATTGGAGCTCCAACACAAACCACGCCAATGAGATTTTCCTCCATATCGAGTGCTATTGCCCGTTCTCGAACGGAGGCCAGGTGCTCCAGCAAGTGCTTCTTTTGAGTGATGGTTTTCGGAGTACGCCTGATAAGCGGGCCATGGTTGAGAATGGATTCCACTTCATTGTCAGGCAAAAAAGCAAGCATCGCTTTGCCTAGCGCAGTGCAATGCACTGGATTCCTTTCGCCCGGCACAGCGGCAATGCGCAAAGCGCTGGGACTTTGCAAAACCTCGATATGGGTAACCTGATGGTCCTCGAGAATGCCCAGGTTTATGGTTTCTCCGAACCGGAAAAGGAGTTGTTGCATGCTGCCTCTGGAGACCGATTGCAGGCGGCGAAAATTGGTAGCAGGTTTCGCGAGCTCAAAAAATTTAGCCGCGAGATGATAGCGGGATGTCATCTCGTCTTTCTCCACGTAGCCGAGTTTCTCGAGGGAGTAGAGAATTCGATGCACTGTAGTGCGTGCAAAAGGCAAGGTGCGCGCCAGATCCGCAAACGCGATCGATCTCTTTGCGCTTCCGCTGTCTACTAAATACTCCAATACCGCAAAGATTTTTCCCATTACTTCGATATAGTTTTTGTCGGCTTGAACGCGCCCTGGCTCACGTGGCTGCTTCTTTGGCACCTGAGTTCCTCTCGTGTGTAATTACGGGTCTTTATGTCTATTAACACCCGTGCCTTCTTTGTCCCGTCATACGGACAAGTGTCGCATATTTGACTTACAATGCGCAACGCCGTTATGATCGCGCGAGTTGCTGAAGTACTACTGAGGAACGGTTCTCATGAATGAACTGGTGAGGGCTCGGTGAAAAGCAGACTACGAAGCAAGTTGCAAGCAGGAGAGCTTGTAAAGGTTGTTGGTATCAATCGCGTTACAGAGCCATGGCTGACCGAACTTGTCGGAGAGCTGGGCTTCGACGTGGTTTGGTTTGACATGGAGCATCGCGAGCACGGCTTTGAAGTAATCGATCGCTTGTCTCTCGCCTGCCGGACCACTGGAATTGACCTAATGGTCCGCATTTGCAAAGACGGATATGCAAGTGCAATGCGGGCCCTGGAATTTGGCGCGAATGGCATCATGATTCCCCATTGCTGCAGCCCGGAAGAGGCCCGGCAATGGGCTGAGTGGACTCGTTTCCCACCCGAGGGAAGGCGAGGATTCGATCACGCCGGCGCCGACGCAAAATATGGGCTTTCTGACCCACTGGAATATCTCTCTGAACAGAATCGAGAGGTGTTTTTAGTCGTCCAAATCGAAGATCGGGAGTCGGTGGATTGCGTTGATGCAATTGCCGCCGTTCCCGGCGTTGACGTGCTCTTCGTAGGACCCGCCGATCTCACGATGAGCTACGGCGTTCCCCTACAGCGTCAGCACCCGGTTATCCAGCGAGCCTTCGACAAGGTGGCGAACGCCGCTGAAAAAGCCGGCAAATGTTGGGGAACCGTGACCGAGACCCCCGAAGTGGCGCAAGTCGAAATAAACCGTGGCGCTCGCATGATTACGTGTGCCAATGACCATTTAATGCTGGTCCGGGGAATGCGCGACGCATTCCGTGAATTTCAGAAGATCGGAATTACAAAAGATAAATCGCAGAGATCACGGGCGAAAGCGGAACATGCAGATATATCCCGGGGCTGACCTGATCGAATGTGAAATCGTCGGCCGGCCTTTATACCTGCCCTTATTAAGGGAGGGCCGCTCGGCAATGCTGATTGACTGCGGAACACGCGGTCACGCAGTTGAAGATGTTCCGCGTTATTTACAACAGGCAGGGATTAGGTCGGACGAGTTGGACTGGCTCATCGTGACTCATCCCGATGGCGACCATTGCGGAGGAACAGCTGAGGTCAAGAAGCAGTTTGCAACTGTGCAGATCGCATGCGGAAATGCAGACCGTGAGCTTGTCGAATCTCCTGATTATCTCTTCGAGTTTCGATATGACGCGTATCGGCGCGACCACGGCATTTATTTCGACGACAAGACTGCGGAACAAATCAGAGCTTGTTCATCAGAAGCGCAGCACGTGAATATGACGTTTGTTGGCGGCGAGACCGTTCGTCTACGCGATGATCGCATTCTTGAAATCTGGCATCTCCCAGGACATAGCCATGGACACCTGGGTGTTTACGACCGAAAAAATCGCACGCTGTTTTATGGCGATGCGATTCAAGGTTCAGGCTACAGATCACTGGATGGCGGCTGGGCGCTTTGTCCGACATATTTATACGTGGACACCTATTTGCAGACGATACGGATGATAGAAAATTCTCCTGCGGAGATGATTGTTGGTTGTCACTGGCCAGTCGCGCGCGGCAAAAGTGCTATTCGTCAATTTTGTGCTCAATCGAGAGACTTCGTCGTCAACGCCGAGCGTCTTATCGCCGAACAGCTGCGGCAAAGCGAATCTGGTGTAACCATGCGGCAGCTTTGCGAGAGACTTTCAGGAAAACTAGGCGAATGGCCGTATAGCGTACATCTCGAGTTGGCGAATGTAGTGTCGGGTCATCTCGATCGCGGCGTTGAAACCGGCCGCTTTGAAGTGGATCGTTCGACTCGGCCGTTTCAATATCGTATTACCAAACAGAGGCCTTTGTAGCCACGTTCCGAGGAGTAGTTTCTGACGCAGAAAGAAAATAAAGGGGAAGTAGAGACCGAAGTTAAACCACGGTGCGCGGTCGTTACCGGCGCTGCAAACGGCTTAGGGCTTGCAATTGCACGCCGTCTCTGTGCGGGCGACGCTCATGTTTTGCTTGTGGATTGCGATAGCACCGTGCTCTCGCGAATCAAAGAAAAGGATTTCGCCTCCGCAAGCGCGTTTGCCCTGGTAAAAGATTTAGCCGATCCTGATGCCGCCACGGTCATTTTCGATGAAATGACCAGCACCATCGGGACTGCCGACACGCTCGTCAACAATGCAGCCTGGAGTTTTCATAAGCCTTTGCTACAAGTGACCAGACAAGAATTTGATCGCGTCGTGGCTATCAACCAGCGTGCGCCTTTTTTGCTCGCCCAGGAATTCCTTCGTCGTATTTCCGAGGGAGCATCGCGTCCGCAAGATCCTGTGATCGTAAATATCGGGTCCGTCAATGCGTCGGTGGGAAATCCGAATCTTGTGGCATACGCCGGAACAAAGGGAGCTTTAACGGCCATGACTCGCGCGATGGCTGTGGAGATGAAGGAATTCCGCGTGAGGGTAAACACCATCAGTCCCGGCGCAGTCGAAACCTATGTGACCAGGAGTTTGGTTGCCGCCGGTGTGATCGATCCGCCGAAGCTGTTTGAGAAATATTTGGTTCAGCGGTTCGCCAGCTGCGATGAGATTGCCGAGTTAGTCGCATACCTTTGCAGTGACGCCGCTAAGTACGTGAATGGAGCAAATTGGGTAATTGATGGCGGTTATCTGGCGCAATAGTTCCGACAGTTGCTGCATCACTATTTTTTGATCGGGGACAGACTGCATGAAGGTCAGCAAGGTAGAGTGTTTCTTGATTGGCGCCGGCTGGCGCAATTTTACTTTCGTCAAAATTCAAACCGATTCCGGTCTAGTCGGCTGGGGTGAAGCGACGCTGGGCTGGAAAGAAACGGCTGTCCGTGAACTTGTACTCGACTTCGGCCGTCGTTACGTGGTCGGGCAGAGCCCCTTTGATATTGAAGATCTCTGGTTTCGACTTTATCAAATCGAACACAATACCGGACCAGTCATGTTTTCCGCGATGGCCGGAATCGAGATGGCGCTGTGGGATATTCTCGGGAAGGCCTGCGGGCAACCGGTTTACAACCTGGTAGGCGGGAAGGTGCGCAGCCGCGTCAAGGCTTATGCCAATGGTTGGTACAGCAGCATTGGCGACCTCTCGAAGATTTCTGACAAGGCGAGTGCGGTTGTTGCACGCGGATACAAGGCGCTGAAGTTCGATCCTTTTGGGCCGGGAGGGCGCGAAATCTCACGGGCAGAGTTGTGCCGGGCAGTGCAGACCGTTGAAGCCGTCCGCAAAGCGGTGGGAGAAGAAACAGATATTCTTCTCGAATTTCACGGCCGCTTCAGTCCGATCATGGCGATCGAAGCTATCCGTGCGATGGTGCCGCTAAATCCCTCTTGGTGCGAAGAACCGATTCCTGCGCACAATAATGAGTCCATGGCGCAGGTGGTCGCGGGTTCACCTTTGCGCGTCGCCACCGGCGAACATACTTACGGCCGCTTCGGTTTTTTTGATCTCCTGGAACGCAAAGCCGCTCATGTTATTCAACCGGACATCACTTACTCCGGCGGTTTTCTCGAGACTAAAAAGATCGCAGCATTAGCGGAAACCCACTACGTCAGCGTTGCTCCACACAACTGTGACGGGCCGCTAAAAACCATAGCAGGCATCCATTTGGCTGCGAACATTCCTAATTTTATGATTCTCGAAACATTTCAGGATTATGACGTGCCGTGGCGCAAGGAACTGACTTTAAAAACCCCATCCGTAAAAGATGGTTACTACGATGTACCTACTGGACCAGGTTGGGGAATTGAATTAAACGAGTCAGTTTTTTCGGCTCATCCCGAAGATCCCGACGCCAAATTGAACATGTTTGCTGGCGATTGGGAGCAGCGTATGTGTCGTTAATTGGCGCTGGTCACGTTCATTCCATTTTATCGACCATGTCATTAAGGCGAGTGGTGCACGGAGTGCTGGTTCTGGCATTTCTGTCTGCGCCGCTTGTCGCCCAACAAACACCCGTTGGCAACTTGGCTTTGAATGCGCGCGCCACTGCGTCGAGTTCTTCTGAAGACACAAGGCCTGAAAACATCAACGACGGCGACATTACAAAGACCGAGTGGAGTCAAAAGGACGGAACTGATCCCGCTGAAACCTGGGTCGAGTTGGAGTGGCCGAATCCGGTGCACTTTCAAGAAGTCGTTATTCGCCAGGACGGCAGCCCAAAGCTGACCTATGTTGAACTTGAAACCCGGGGCGATGACGGCCAATTTCATCGGCTGAAAACAATCGGCGATTCGCAGCATTTGCTCACGCGGTTGATTCTGGCGCAGTTTGCAACCCAGAAAACAACCACGCTGCGACTTTCGCACTTTGCTGGTCACGTCAGCATCAATGAAGTCGAGGTGTATGACAGAAATGATCCTCCAGTCGTCGTGCTTGGTTCCGATTTGCTGAACCACATCATCGGTGTTGTTACCGATGGATTCGGAACGCGGCCATTCGGCGATGTTTCAGTCGAGGTGCAAGGTACCGCGGACGGCAGAGGCTGGCATAGTTCCTCCGTAACCAGGGAAGACGGCACATTCTCAGTCGAGATGCCGGTAGGTCTCGAAGGAAATGTAACCGCGACCGCCCAAGTTTCCAGCGGACTTTCTGCGCAAGGCAGCATACAGGCCGGCGATCTCAGCCCAGGTCTCAGCATTCCCGACCAAAATTCATCTGAAATGAATTGGGATGGAGCGTGGAGATTCAAGCCAGATCCGCCACCCGATTTTGCAGAAATCAATTTCCCCGATTCTGAGTGGAAGAGCATTACAGTTCCTTCGCACTGGATGATGGAGGGCTTCGACAGCGCAACCGGCACTGGTGCGTACCGGAAAGAATTCGAAATTCCCTCGAGCTTTCGCGGACGCCGCATCAAGTTGCTGTTCGAAGGCGTTTATAGCGGCGCTGAAATCTTTGTGAACGGCAAGCATATTGGCTCACACGAGGGCGGCTTCGCGCCTTTCGAACTTGATATAACGGATGCCGTCCACATAGGAGCCGGCAACCTCCTCGCGGTGCGAGTTCGCGAAAATACCCTCTCCTCGCATTTAGATAAGATGAGTTACTATGCGAACTTTTCACTCGCGGGAATCTTTCGTCCCGTCCGGCTATTTAGCTTGCCTGAAGTTCATGTGCGCCGTTTGCACGTAAAAACGTTCTTTGATTCGAATTACAAGAATGCAACCCTGTCGTTGGATTTCTCAGTCGAGAATGAGTCAGCGCACGAACTCCGGGATACGCCGTTGATTCTCTCATTGAACGACCCCGAGGCTAATGCCGTCCCGCTCATTGATAATCGCCTGAACATTACTCTTGCACCCTGGTCGCGTCTCGAAAAGCGCATCGACTTTCAGATTGCAAATCCGAAGCACTGGGAGGCCGAACATCCTCTTCTATATACCGTGAATGCGAGTCTCGGGACGGAGTCGGTTTCACGCCGAATCGGTTTTCGCCAGGTGGAAATTCGTGGAACGCAACTCCTTATTAACGGCGTTCCTGTCAAATTGCGCGGGACTGGCTATTTCGAAGCAACGCCGCTAACTGGGCGGGTAGTCACTCCCGATCTTCTTCGTCGCGATCTCCAGATGATGAAGGAAGCGAACCTTGATGCATTCCGCACAGAAGTGATCCTCCCGATCGAACAGCTTTACGATGACGCCGATGAAATGGGGTTTTACGTGGAGGCTGAAGCCCCTTTCTGCTGGGTCGATGAGAGTTCTGACCTCCGCTACTTACCTACTTTCGTTCAGCGCACTGCCGAAATTCTGGACCGCGACCGTTCCCATCCGAGCGTGATTATTTGGTCCGTCGGCAATGAAAGTACCTGGGGCCCTGACTTCGAAGCCGCACATCAGTTTGTGAAAGAGCACGACGACACCAGACCCACAAGCGCCGGGCAGAGCACCACGCTCGAACTCGACACCATGCACAATCCAATCACGCTCGCACGCATGAAGGAACGCGAAGGTGTGAAGGTGCCCATCATTTGGGATGAAAGCTTCTGCATTTTTCAAGGAGATCTTTGGGGCGATACGCGCGAGATGTGGCTCGACCCCGGCGATCGCGATTACTATATCGAGCCGCTCGTCGACATCTGGAACGAAGTACAGAAAAGCAAAAACGTTCAGGGCAGCATGGTCTGGGCGTGGGTTGACGATATTTTCCTGGTCCCTGGCCGCGACTCGGAATACGGCCGCGGCAGCATCGGACGGCCGGAACATCCTCTTGATGGCACTTACCACATACCGGGGCGCGGTATTGTTGGCGACGCCCCATGGGGTTTGGTGGACGGCTGGCGGCGCAAGAAGCCGGAGTTTTGGCATTTCAAAATGCTCATGTCTCCGGTTCACATGCAGCAGAAGGATCTGCCCGAATGGCATCCTGGCCAGTCGGCTCAATTCGCCATTGACAACCGTTACGAGTTCACAAATCTTTCTGAGCTGAATGTGGAATGGTCAATCGGAGAGCAAAAGGGAACTGTTCACCCTGATATTCCTCCTCGAACCAGCGGCCAAATGTCGGTTCCTGTGCCGCCACAAACGAAACTCGGAGATGTACTATCACTTGCTTTCATAGATAAGAACGGCAAAGTCATAGCCCCATATCGCATGCAGTTGGGCATTGCTCCCGCGCCGCAGGTCGAATCCGCGAGTAAAACAGTTCCGCTCCACTACGTGCACGAAGGATTCTGGCTGGGCGGACCGCTGGAACGCTTCCTAGGTAACAACTTCGAAATTGCCTTCGACGGAGCGAATGGCCGCATTCGCCGGGCGCTCGTGAATCGACACTCCGTTTTGTATCAGACCCCGAAGCTCCACGTTCTGCCGATTGAATCCACGCTTGACGAATTTCCGATATTTGAAACATGGCGTTTGACGAAGCCCCTCGAAATTCATCCTCTCGGTGACAACTACGAAGTGGTCGAAACTGGAACCTATCGCGGCTTCGCAGGTGAGCTCCGCTTTCTCATCACGCCACAGGGCAGTCTTAGAATCAGTTACGAGTTTACCTATACAGGAACAGATACTCGCGCGCGCGAAGTCGGCTTGCAATTTGGCGTGCCTCTCTGGTGTGACAAGCTGCAGTGGCGCCGTATCGGTGAATGGCGCGTCTATCCGGCCAACCACATCGGCCGAAATGAGGGTACGGCGATGGCGCATGCTCCGGAACCGCAGTCGGTGCCTCCTACGCAACCGTTCGCGCTCGACGATACACCTCTCGGAACCAACGACTTTCGTAGCACGAAGCGCAATTTCGTTTTCGCCTCGCTGACCGATAAAGAAGGATACGGAATTGGAATTGAGGCGATCGGCTCGCAGCATCTGCGAGCATCAGTCCGTCCTGACCTGATCGAGGTGAATGTTAACGATTGGTTCGGCGGTACCGCAGCGGTCGCAGGAGGTGAGTGGTGGCAGAACTACGGCCAGGGACGTGAGATTCGCCCCGATGACCCAAACGAAGGCGATGCTCACAATAAGGTCACCGGAAGCATGCAGCTTCAGTTGCTTAGCCCTGAAAACTCGGCTGCATGGCTGAAGCGAATGCAGGCAATTCCAACTGTAAAAGCTGCCGACGAATAGCGCTGGTGTTAGTTTGCTGAACTTGCGTTTCAAACGGACTGTTTCTTCCGCCGCTCACCATTCTGTTTGTAGAGCGTTTTACCGAAGCCAGCCATTGCACCGCCGTCTCACAGAGACTAGAAGCGACGGGACCACTCTTTCGGCCAGCGTTCGACCACGACTTTTTTCTCAGTATAGAAATCGATGGCATCGCCACCCTGGGCATGAAGGTCGCCGAAAAAACTTTCTCGCCACCCGCTAAATGGAAAATATGCCATGGGCGCGGCAACGCCAATGTTGATCCCGATGTTTCCGGCAGGCACCTCGTAACGAAACCTGCGCGCCGCCGCTCCGCTTGTAGTAAAGATTGAAGCCATATTTCCATAAGAACCGCGCGCGAGAATTTCAATGCCTTCCTCCAGTGTCGAAACATGAATCAAACTTAGGACCGGACCAAAAATTTCGCTGGCGTAGAGTGCGCTGCTGGTTGGAATGTTTTCGAGTACTGTCGGCTTCAAAAAGTTGCCGGAGCCGTTACCATTCTGCGAAGGACCACCCACGAGGACCTTGCCTCCTTCTTTTACCCCCTGATCGATTAGGCTTTCAATCCGTCTTTTACTCTCAGGAGTAATGACCGGTCCCATTTGTATTCCGGCTTCTAATCCGTTGCCAACCTGGATGGACGACGCGGCGGCGGCAATTGACTCGGAAAATTCCTTTCCTGCCTCCCCGACGGTCAGCGCGACTGAAATTGCTAAACAACGTTGACCGGCACAGCCGAAGGCACTGTCGCTCACGATGCGCGACGCGGTTTCTAATTCAGCGTCGTCCAGGACCAAGACGTGGTTTTTGGCCCCACCCTGGCACTGAACGCGCTTTCCGTAAACCGCCGACTGTTGATAGATGTACTTTGCAACCGGAGTCGAACCGACAAAGCTGATCGCCCGAACTTGAGGATGTTGAATCAATGCGTCCACAACCGCCTTGCTCCCGTGAACCAGATTTAGGACGCCGGCCGGCAGTTCCAGTCGCTTTATCAGTTCAAAAATGCGTTGCGAGGTCAGCGGTACTTTTTCGGAGGGCTTCAGGACAAAAGTATTTCCGCATGCAATGGCATAAGGCAGAAACCAGAAGGGAATCATGGCCGGGAAATTAAATGGCGTGATTGCCGCGACTACGCCTACCGGCTGCCGAATCATCATTTCGTCAATGCCGGAGGCGATATCTTCCAGGTTGCGCCCTTGCATGAGGCTGGGAATGCCGCACGCCACTTCAACGTTCTCAATGGCCCGCCGCAGTTCCGCGCGCGATTCGGCCAGCGTTTTACCGTTCTCTGTTGTGCACAGCTCGGCCAGGGAGTCGAACTCCTGCTCAAGAATTCCCTTGAGCCGGAAAAGATACTGGATTCGGTCTCCCGCTGGAGTTCTGCGCCACGAGGGAAATGCGGCAGCGGCAGCTTCGACCGCTCGATTCACGTCTTGCTTGTCTCCGAGCGGTGTCCGCGCAAGGACCTCGGACGTAGCAGGATTGCGAACGTCAACACATTCGGATGAATTGGAGCGGTTCCACTGCCCTCCATAGTAGAGCGGCAGAGCGTTATGAGTAACGGTATTCAAAGTCCCCCCAGTGATTCGGCTCGAAAGACTAGCTCGAAGAAACCGCAAATTTTGTGTTTCGAATGCACAGCGTCTACAACGACCTGATATTACAGACAAGCGTACTAATCGAATTAGCTGCCAGTGTTAGCTCAGCCACTCTGTCCTCTGTCCGCAGGTCACATCTCCGCGCGGACCCAGAATTCGTAAGGACGACAACCAGCGATCCATCTGGGTTTTCGAAAGCGCAGTGCTGAACATCTTTTGCGGCACCTTGTGTATCGATCAACCGTGCGCTCCGCTTCACGAACTGTGAAAAGTGGCCCAGCGCCCAGAACATGCCACTGTAGGAAATTTCGTGTGTGGTTGAATTGAGAAGCATCGCTCCGCCAACGCCGTTCGTTCCTGCACCAACGTACGGTCGACCGTGCTCGTCCGATAAAAAATTCCATACCGTAAGGGATTTGCAGCCGCTACGCAGAATGCGAGAAAAGGTCACGCCCCATTCCGCCCAGTTTGTTTGGTAATTCGGAGCACGATAATTGGGTCCACCTTCGGTCCAGTACATCTCCACATCCGAAAACGCATCCTGGACAAGGGTCATCCACTCAGGTTCGCCCTCATAGCCGTGCCACGCGATGGCATTCGTATATTTGCGGACGTCAGGAGTCTCGAGCTCACCAATAGCTCGACCCCAGAGATTGTAATTATGGTCGATGATCCAGATATTGGTTTGCACGCCAGCTCGTTGAAACAGCGGCCCCAGATGCATGGTGAGGAAATCGGCTTCATAATCTTGCGGCCATGTGCAAGCCGGCATGGTGCCATCCTGGTCGGAGTCGACTTCGTTCTGCACGGTTACAGCTTGGATCGGCACGCCGGCCGCTTCATATGCTCTGAGAAATTTAAGGAAGTAATCGGCATACGATGGCATGTAAGTGTGCCGCATGCAGCCACCCAGCATTGAACCGTTTGACTTCATCCATCCCGGTGGGCTCCACGGTGAAGCAAACAAGAACAGGTTGGGATTCACGGATCGCGCCTGTCGCAGAATCGGCAAAACGTATTCATGATCGTGCGTGATTGAGAAACGGCTGAGATCGGGGTCAACCGTTCCCTCATCGTAATTAAAGACCGTAGTCGAGCAATCGGACGAGCCGATGCAGATGCGGCAGACGTCAAAATTCAATTGCGAAGGAGAGAACAGTTTATGAAAGAGCTGGGTGCGGACCTCGGGCTTGAGAGAATTAAATAGGTAACAAGACGCATCAGTAAAAGCGGCGCCGAAGCCGAGCATTTGCTGCTTTTTTCTCTCCGGGTAAAGAACAACAGTGCGGTCGGCATTGATAGTTTGCGCCGCATGCCAGTTGACCGGCGAAGCAGGTGAGATTCGCCCGCTTGCGTTCGTGACCCAAACGTTGAGTGCACTCACTGATTGTGCTGTGATCCCCTTGTTGGGCAATGCCATACCTTGGCGCGAGCCTTTTTCACTATCCAATTCCACAGACGCAAGTCGCAAAATCTGCCTGCGCGTGAGTTTCCGGTTGGCGATCCGTAAACTCATTCCAGTCACGCCGCTGCCTTCTGTAGAAGTGTTACGACTGAATTTCCGGTTAAGGAAAGTTTCGCGGTCTGGTTTTGCAACTGGAGATCACAATACTTTGCTGATCCGGGATTCGTAATAACCGCGACCAGCGAACCATCCTCGTTCTTAAATGCGCAGCACGACAACTCCTTGGTTGAACTCTGCGCATCAACCCTGAAAGCCCCTCGTTTGATGAACCGGGAATAGTGTTCCATCGCCCAGAACTGTCCACTGTGGTAAACATCTTTGGTCTTGGAATCAATTGTGAGCAGGCCGCCCAAAGGGTAAGGACCGATGTTCGGCCTGCCGCGCTCGTCAGTCGCAAAGGACCACCCTGTGATTGAACGGCAACCATTCACCAAGATGTCGTTGAACTTCTGCGCCCACAGTGCCCAGCATTTGAGATATTCAGGATCATCGTGATCCGGACTGCCTTCGGTCCAGTGCATTTCAACATCGGGGAAGGCCTTTTGCACGCGCATCATCCACTCTGGTTGACCGCTGTATCCATGCCAAGCAACAGAATTCGTGTACTTGCGCATATTTTGCGTTTGCAATTCGCAAATAGCGCGGCCCCAAAGGTTATAGTTATGGTCGATGATCCAGATCTTCGACTTTACTCCTGATTTTTCAAACGCTGGTCCCAGGTGCTCGCAGACGAAATCTGTTTCGTAGTCCTGCGGCCAAAAGCACGCAGGCATCAAGCCTTGCTGGTCGGCATCGACCTCGTTTTGCACCGTGACAGCATGCACCGGCACGCCTTCCTCTTCATAAGCTTGGATGAATTTCACAAAATAATTAGCGTATGCCGGCATGTGCGTGTGGCGCATGCATCCACCCAGCATCGAGCCGTTATCCTTCATCCATCCCGGCGGGCTCCAGGGCGAAGCAAAAAGAAAGATCTCTGGGTTGATGGTTCTAGCCTGGCGGAGAATGGGAAGGATGTACTCGCGGTCATGTTCGATAGAAAACCGGTTCAGTTCGGGGTCGGGTTCACCCTCATCGAAGCTGTAGAGAGAGACCGAATTGTCGGACGCGCCAACACACATACGGCAAACATTCAACCCCATTTTAGATGGGTGGAAAAGACGATGAAAAAGTGACTGGCGAGCGTCAGATGAAAGTTGATTTAGCAGATAGCAAGCGCCATCGGTAAATGCTGCCCCGAATCCGAGTATTTTTTGAAAGTTCCTGTTAGGACCAATCCTGATGGTTTGGGTCGCAGGTGAATCGGACCAGGGTGTCGATAAAAGCTCAGGCGCTGGCGATAGTCGACGATCATCGTCAGTGATCCACACACGTATGGAATCTCGCGGCAATCCCGATGTGGGAACTGCCCCGCGAGGCATGCTCGCGGCGACCGACAATGGTGCGCTTGCTATAGCCACTGCGCCAGTTCCTGCCGTCCTCAAAAAATTGCGGCGTGTCCTCTTCATTCTTGCGTTTTCCTTATTCGCGCGGTACCGACTGGTGCCGAGGATAGCACTAATCGGCAAGACGACAGCGCGATCGCGCAACCAGTGGACAACTACAATTTAATCGAATGTAAAGCTCAACGTCACTATTTTTCTAACCGCTTATACACTTTGCCCACAAAGCGATACAATCAGACGCCTTGACCTAGCAGTTTCGGGCGATTCCAATTCCCGCGTTTGGCCGCTAAGTTTCGCCTTGTTGCGACAAAGGCTCTCGTTGCAGCGCTTAGTTCCCTGGGACTGTGAACGCTGCGCGGGGGCCGCACGTGAAACGATATCGGGCGCTGGTGCGAGCAATTGGCGCAAAATCGGAACATCACTTAATTGAGGCGCGGGTTCTCGGCGAGACGATACAGCGGACGCCGAACTAGACGATTTACTGTCAGCACCATTGTTGCCATCACGACCGTTGCAAGAAGCAGCAGGGCAAAATCGCCGGTATCCGTAGCGCGGCTGATTTCTGCTCCAAGACCAAACGTAGACCGCGATAGAACGTGGATTCACTACGGCGCCGATGATTACATCATCCAAGTCCGCTAAAGCCGGCGAGTCCTCGCATCACCGGCGAACACGCTTGCAAACCGAAGGAAGAAGGCAGAAGAACCGGCCAGGTCTCAAACAATTATTTGTCAATAGAGTTTTACCATTTCGCGTCCTTCTCGTTTATGGGTGACCTTCACTTTTCACGGGGACAGAAGCGCCTCCTAATGGTCTGCATGAAGCAGCCTGTGTTTATCCAGCAACCTGATGGCCCGGTCACGCCTGTCCTGGGCCTCATGCAAGGCGTGTATTTTCTTTGCCACGCTCTCAGACTTTGTCCTAAGCACGGTGTAGATTTCGTCGATTGCTTTTGCGTATTCCGTTCTGAATCGCTGACATTCGGCGCAACCCTTGCACCACCGGCTGCTGGCATGACGCGAGGGAACTTGCGGCGATCCTTTCTCATCGTAAGGCGTTTGGATGTACCGTGCGGAAGTGGATAAAACCCTCTCCCGCTTCGTTGGGAGAGGGTTTGTTTTACTAGTCGACGTCACCGGCGGGTGCCGGGTTGTTGAAGTCGCTCGGCGGCCGAACTGTCTTCTCTCCGGGATACGGTTTCGTGAACCCCGTCGACATGTACCAGTTGAAGTGGTTGACCGTGTCCGGATCTTCGGAGTCGGGCTTGGTCAGTTTGCCGGCGAATACCTTCGCCTTCTTCTGTAGCCAAGCTACCCGCAGCGCATGAACCGCAGGATTCTCGCTTCTATTCGATGCGGTTGCCGAGACGCCGTCGTCCACTGGGACCTGATTTGGTACGTGGGTCCATGGCTTGAAGTTCGCTACCGGCGGATCGCCTTTGACGAAGGCCGTTCTCATCGGCGATGCCACCAAGTCGAACTGGTTCATAGGCGGCAAACCGAGGATTTTCTCGATGGTCCGCGTCATATTGACCTGCGTGTAGTAGGTGTGGTCGGTCGGCCCGTTCTGCACCACGTATGGGCTGACGATATAGCCAGGGCTGCGATGACCGTCAATGTGGTCAACGCCGTTCTGCGCGTCATCCTCCTCGATGAAAATCGCCGAGGTGGACCACACTTTGCTGTGGCTGACATAATCGATAATGCGTCCAATCGCCAGGTCATTATCGGCCTGTTCGGCGTCTGGCGTGGGGGGGCCACCAGTGTGGTCGTCCATGACCCACATGACGGTCAAAGTGGGTACAGTATTATTCGCGAGATCGTTGTTGAAATCCTGCACCCACACGTCGACGCGGAACTGGTCAGGGATGCCTAGATCGAACTTAGGGAAGTTCTTGATGAGGTGCTGATACACGGCAGGAACAGAAGATCCTGTCTGAACCGTATTTTTCCGAACCATTGCGGAACTGCAAGCCTGTAGCCAGAGCCGATTACGTCGTGCTCACCTCAAGGCTCGCGGGATGATAATGGCGTTCGCGCTCGATGTCAAATACTTGACACTTGTCCGTATTACGGAACACAGCTTAATGGGTAGGAATAAGCCTTCGATTTTTCAATAACACGGTGGACACAATCGCGTCACCGAAACATGAGTAGCGCATGGAGGGTCGCGCTTTAGCTGCTCTCCACGCATGGCGGTTGTTCGGAAGTCAATTATTGAGCCCGTTAGCTCGTGACGCTTTCAAATCGATAAGGGCCAAGAAGTAATGATGGGCAAAAAATGAGCAACTTCTGAAAATGTCGCCTGATCCATGCCTATTCAAACACGCCATGCTAAACGGCGAACTCATGCCTTCCCTTTAAAAGAAGGCTAGGTTTAAGGCCAGAAACACCACACTCACCACCAGCCCGTAAAACACAGGATGCGAGTACCAAGGCTGGTTAAGCTCCTCGTCTCTGCCTTGTCCTTTCTCGAAGATAAGGCCTTTTAACTTGGCAGCATCCGGCGCTTTCGTAAAAAATGTGGCGAGCAGCATGACCCCGATCCCTGCGATTAGTCCCCAAACTGCCATATAAATATTGGCAGCCATTGGGGAGGCAAAAGCGATGACGTGAAGCCGGTAGAGAAGATATTCCAGCATAGCTCCAGCGAGACCTCCAAGCATGCTGAGAAAACCTGCCGTGGCCGAAGGCCGCTTCCACAGCATGCCAGCCAAGAAAGCAACAAAGAAAGGAGAGATGAAAAGAATGCCAATCAACTGCATGTAATCCATCAAATTATTGAAGTTCAGGACTATATAAGAGGATGCGCACGCAATCGCTGTTCCCAGCACTGTCGTTGTGCGGCCAACGGCGAGGTAATGACTGTCCTTCATGTTTCGGCGGATGTACGTCTGATAAATGTCGTACGTGACCACGGTGTTGAAAGCCGTGATATTTCCTGCCATACCTGACATGAAACTCGCCAGCAGGGCTGTGATCCCCAGGCCAAGCATGCCCTTGCCGTAAAGCATACTCATCATCACCGGCAAGGCTTGGTTGTAGTCGTGTTTGACGATCCCCGGCGCGATCGTCACAGCAAGCATTCCTTGCACGGTCACGATGATCGGAAACAACATCTTTGGAACCGCAGCCACCAACGGTGTTTTGCGGGCCGAAGCCAGATTCTTGGCTGCCATCGCCCTCTGGACCAGCAGAAAATCCGTACACCAGTACGCAGGCGACGAGCATAGGCCCAACCCTACAACAATCACCCACCACGGTGTTCCCAGCGGATCAGTCGACGCGCCCATTCCTTTCCATGTGTGGATATACCCCTCCGGAAGCTGCGCAATAAGGCGGTGCCAGCCGCCGACGTGATGCAATCCGAGAAACGTCAGGGGGAGAAAACCCAATACGATGAGAAAAAATTGCAAGAATTCGTTGTAGATGGAAGATGACAGTCCACCCCAGAAAATGAAGATCAGGACTACGCCGGTGGCGAGTAATACACTCGCCGTGAAATGCCAGCCGATCATAGTGCGGAAAATTAGGGCGAAGGCAAACATGTCGATACCGGCCATTAACACCGTCACCACGGCAAAGCTGATGGCATTCAGCAGGTGCGCCCGATGGTCGTAACGTAGCCGTAGGTATTCCGGGACACTACGCACTCCGTTCGTGTAGTAATACCGCACCATGAAAAGACCGAGAAACAGCATCGACGGGACGGCACCAATCCAATACCAGTGATTGGTGCGCATGCCATACTTCGCGCCGTTCGCCGTGTGGCCCAGCACTTCCAGTGCGCCGAGGTTCGCTGACATGAACGCAATCCCTGTAATCCAATGCGAAAAGGACTTCTCCGAGAGAAGGAAGTCCGAGGAAGTCTTCATCCTGCCTTTTAGCCTGAAGCCAATGGCTAATACTGCGATGAAATAGGCGCAAATAATTGCCCAATCGACCGGATGCAATTTTGTCAGCATGTGTGCTGGGTCCTTTGTCCTCTCTATGAACGGGGAAAAACTTTTCTGCATCGCAAGACTTTAGCTGTGAAGCGAGGCGCTCGCCGCATCTGTCTTGACAGGAAGTTCTTGGTTGTACAAAATAAGCGGTTATTCTAAGCGGCTATTATATGGGAGAATTTGCCCGACAAGTCGTTGTCGTCACTGGCGGAGGAGCTGGAATTGGGAAAGCCAGTGCACTGCTCTTCGGACGAGAGAAAGCCAATGTCGTGGTAATTGATCACGATGAAAAAGCGGCCCAGCGGACCTTCAAAGAAATCCAGAAAGTTGGGGGCACTGCCCTTGCTGTCAAGGCCGATGTCGGCAACTCGCGTCAGGTAAAGTCCGCGTTCGCGGCAGCCGTACGAAAGTTTGACGGAATTGACGTTCTGTTTGCGAATGCTGCCGTCCAAGTCATCAAGCCGATCGATTCCACATCCGACGAGGACTGGGAAAGAGTCATCTCCACGAATCTTCGCGGAACGTTTCTCTGCTGCCGCGAGGCGATCCCTGTCATGCGTCGCCAACGGCACGGATGTATCATCATCGCGACATCCGGACATGCCTTTCACAGTTATGCTGGATACACGGCCTACGCGGCGAGCAAAGGTGGCCAACTTGCCATGATGCGTGCCATGGCAATCGACTGTGCTCCTGACGGCATTCGCGTTAACTGCGTGGTTCCTGGGGCGACCGAGACTGAACTTCTGCGCGCGCATTTTCGCCACCAACCGAAGGAGAAAGTACGTCTCCTTTCGCGGATTCCGATGGCCCGTCTAGCTGCGCCGAAAGACATCGCTCGCGCGGTTCGGCTCCTCGCGTCCAGGGAGGCTTCCTACATAACCGGATCATCTCTGGCCGTGGATGGTGGCCTTTTAGCGCAGGGTTAAAATTTTCGTTTAATGACTATGCGAATTAGACTCCGCAATTGCTCTTTATCGATGAAAAACACAGCGCAGAGCACAATTTCTTATTCTCAGAGAATCTGAATGACATTTTCTAACAAAGCTCTGCGCGGCATTATCCCTCCAATGGTGACCCCGCTCGCTGGAGAGGATGAACTTGACCGCAATAATGTCGAAAGACTTATTGAGCATATGATTCGCGGGGGTGTCCACGGACTTTTCGTGTGCGGCACGACTGGTGAAGGGCCGTCCCTGAGTTACCGAATAAGGCGCGAATTGATCCGTGCCACCTGCCAACAGGTCAAGCAACGAATTCCGGTCCTGGTCGGCATTCTCGACACATCGGAAACCGAAATGCTCGCTATGGCTCAATTTGCGGCTGATGCCGGTGCGGACGCTATCGTTCTGGCACCTCCTTTTTATGCTCCGCTCAGCCAACTCGATTTGATTCGATGCGTAACTACATTCGCTAGTGAAAGTCCGCTTCCGCTCTACCTTTACAACTTGCCTGACCCACGTCATATTCGATACGACATCTCAACGTTGAAGACGTGTGCCGAGACGCCCCGCGTGATCGGCTTCAAGGATAGCTCGGGAAATTTCGAATACCTGAAACAGGTGCTTTATCTCTTTCGCGGCCGCCCAGACTTCCCGATTTTTGTCGGACCTGAAAATTTGCTGTCACGGAGCATTGCCGCCGGCGCCCACGGCGGCATCAGTGGTGGCGCAAATGCATTTCCTCATTTATATGTTGGCCTCTATGACGCCGCGACTGCCGGTCGCGCAGAGGACGTTCAGAGACTCCAGGCCTTGATCGATCGGTTCACTCGCCAGGTCTATTCCGTTGGTGAACCTGAAGGCAACCTGATTCGCGGACTTAAATGTTGCCTTTCCATTTTGAATCTATGCGAAAGCCGGGTGTGCTGGCCCTACACACCAGCCAATGCCGAACAGCGCGCTGAAGTCGAGCGCTGTATCCACGAACTTATTCAGGATTCGGCCGAGATACTTCCCAATCTACTTGGGAAGTCACCTATTTATGGATAGTCTCGAACGAAACGGAATCTCCTCAATGCAGGATCGAGTTTTACGGGTGTTGACAGCTCAACTTTTTCGCAAGGGAGCCTGAATGCAGAAATTGCGTAGCCAGGAGTGGTATGGGAAAAAAGACAAGGATGGCTTTGGCCATCGTAGCTGGATGAAGAACCAGGGTTGGCCGCATGACCTCTTTGAAGGTCGGCCCGTGATCGGCATTTGCAATACTTTTTCCGAACTCAATCCCTGTAACGCTCATTTTCGCGAACTCGCTGATTGGGTCAAGAAAGGTGTCTGGGAGGCTGGCGGATTTCCACTGGAGTTTCCTGTGATGTCGCTCGGGGAATCACAGCTGCGGCCGACAGCGATGTTGTTTCGCAATCTTGCCAGCATGGACGTGGAAGAATCCATTCGTGGGAATCCCATCGACGGCGTTGTCCTCCTCATGGGGTGCGACAAAACTACTCCTTCCCTACTGATGGGCGCTGCCTCCTGCGATTTGCCGACCATTGGACTTTCCGGCGGCGCCATGCTGAAGGGGCACTATCGTGGGAAGGAACTTGGCTCCGGCACGAGCCTTTTGCGCATGGCCGACGAACTAGCCGCTGGCAACCTGCCGCTGTGCGAATTTCTGGATGCCGAGAGTTGCATGAACCGTTCCCGCGGACATTGCATGACCATGGGAACGGCTTCCACCATGGCCAGCATGGTTGAAGCACTCGGCATGAGTCTGCCCGGAAACGCCGCGATTCCCGCGGCCGATGCTCGCCGGTACACGCTAGCGCAACTGACCGGCCGGCGCATCGTAGAGATGGTCCGCGAAGATTTTCGTATGTCACGCATTCTCACTCGCGCCGCGATGGAGAATGCCATCTTTAATAATGCCGCGATCGGTGGATCGACAAATGCAGTTATTCATCTGATCGCCCTCGCGAGACGCGTGGGCGTGCCGCTTTCTCTTGATGATTGGGATCGCCTTGGTTCGCACTTGCCTTGCCTTGTAGACCTGCTGCCATCTGGCCAACATCTGATGGAAGATTTCTACTATGCAGGTGGAGTACCCGTGGTGCTTCGCGAACTGGCTGAGGCGGGCATCCTGCATCGCGACGCAATCACGGCCAATGGCCACACCATCTGGGAAAATGTTGCCAAGGCGGAATGTTGGAACCGCGAAGTGATCCGTCCCTTCTCGCAGCCTTTGAAACTGCATGCCGGCATCGCCGTTTTGCGAGGCAACATCGCCCCGAATGGCGCGGTCATCAAGCCCTCGGCAGCCAGCGAACATCTGCTTCGCCATCGCGGCCGCGCCGTAGTGTTTGAAAACGTCGAAGAGCTGCACGCGCGAGTACCCGACGAGAGTCTCGATATCGACGAGAATTGCGTGATGGTTCTGAAGAACAGCGGCCCGTGCGGCTATCCCGGCATGGCCGAAGTGGGTAACATGCCGATTCCGCCGAAGTTGTTGAAGAAGGGAGTGCGAGATATCATCCGGATTTCCGATGCTCGGATGAGCGGTACGGCTTATGGCACAGTGGTCTTGCACATCTCGCCGGAAGCCTCCATCGGCGGACCGTTAGCTCTGGTGCACTCCGGCGACATGATTAGCCTAGACGTGCCCGGACGCTCGCTGCAGCTCGAGGTCGAGGATGCCGTCCTGCAACAACGTCGCGATAAGTGGGTGTCGCCGCCGCGGCCAAAGCGTGGCTGGGCAAAGATGTACGTGGATCACGTCCTTCAGGCGCACGAAGGGGCGGATTTGGATTTCCTGGTGGGCTGCAGCGGCGCGGAAGTGCCGCGGGAGTCGCACTGAAGCAGGACTCGTCCTCTGCAGACCCATCGCAATGACGTTCAGGCTTTTCTGACGTAAGGTTTTTAGAGTCCACGCGGTACGAACAGTTCGCCTTAACTCCAGTTCAACTCGCGCTCAAAAATCAACTGCTCTAATATTCACTGGTTATGGGTAGCGAACGCTGGCAGCATAGAGTCAGGAGAACTGACAATATTATTTTCGCCCTATTTTTTTTTACCATTTCACGAAAACGGAAAGAATCGCCAGCGACATAAGTTCCGGCGGTACTGATAGTAAAGTGACCGTTCAAGCTGGCAATGCCATCGCACCCAAAATCGGCGTAAGAATCATCACCGGCCCATACAACTTGCGTATCGCTCCAACTTTGAACCGTAGCATTCGTTTAGTCCACTCTCGTGGCGCATCTTGCGTCGCATCGCAGCCCGAGCGGTAATGGAACCTGTATTCCGACTCCGCCGCTCGTTTTCGGGTGGTTGTTCATTTCTAGAATGAATCCC
>Ga0070735_10000437_pt1 | contig 45687 bp, 42 predicted proteins | sample Coa_R1_FD_66443 | JGI IMG/M metagenome (GOLD analysis project Ga0070735, IMG submission 66443) | Surface soil microbial communities from Centralia Pennsylvania, which are recovering from an underground coalmine fire - Coalmine... | ecosystem: Environmental > Terrestrial > Soil > Unclassified ... | reverse complement strand
GCGGTTGCATACGATGGCTGAATGAAGTTTGAATTCTGAACGCGAGCCGCGCGGAAGGCGAAAGCGAAACCGGCCTATTTCATGGCTTAAGTGACAAACGCACAGCCGACGCGTGTATTGCCGGCAGTCATACTCCCGAAATATACACGGCGCAAATTGACGCGGACGGGCGGCAAAATCGGCACATGCAGCACTGCGATAAACGATTCCGCGAGCTGCTCGGGGTGTGAAGATTCGAGCGCCACGCCACCATAGCCCAAATCCAGCACGCGAGCAGTAGTCTCGACCCCCTCTCCGATGAGGGCATAGGCGCGTGTGCCTCCCAGAGACACGCGCTCCCATCGCCGGCGCTCCGAACTTTGCTTTGCTGCTTCAGAGGGCGACGGTTCTGATCGGGGAGTGGGAGCAGCTTGCTTTGCGGCCGTTGTTGTTGCTGGCGAAGCAGGGCTGCCCGGCGAAGGAGTCTGCGTCGCGTTTTTCAACTGATAGAGTCGCTCGTCGGCCACGCGAAACAAAACATCCTGTTTTTCGCCGTCATCCGGAAAGACTGCCAATCCGTAATCAAGTAGGAGAGGAAAACCCAGTCCCAGGGGTTCGACTGCCACAGCATAGGCCGCACGCAAGCGACGGCTCAGTGCAGTGGCCTGTTCCGTGTCAGATTGAGGCAGCAAGAGTGCAAATTCGTCGCCACCCAGGCGGAACCCGTAGTCCGACGTTCGCATGGAGTTTCGTAGCGTCGTCGCTACCATTTGAAGCACAACATCTCCCTGGGGATGTCCAAAGCTGTCATTCACTTGCTTGAACCGCTGTAAGTCAAAGACAACCAGTGCGAGATGATGAGAATACCGTTGGGAGCGATTCAGTTCCTTCTCGAAATAGTCGTCAAACAATCGCCTGTTATAGAGGCCCGTCAAAGGATCTGTCGCGGCGTTAATCTGCAGCTTCCGAAGTTCTTCATATTCCATCAAGATCGGCAGACGCAGAAGATTTGCGGAGGCCAACACATCCACCAATGCCGCTTGCAGCGCTACATTTTTGCCGGTCTGCTCGGTGAGTTCTCGTTTGCGGGCTAGAACCTGATCCCAGATCTCGAGGCTGCGTGCTTCGTTCACATCCACGTGCGCGATGGATTTCAAAAATCTTTCGAGAAATTGCCCGCGCGCGGGCCGCTCCATCGTTTCGAGCGTGTCGGTCAGCAACTCGAGGAAAGCATCCTCGGTCGATAAGCGTGAAGCGTTGCTATCGTCAGGTTGAGGCATCAATAGTACCGTGACAACTCCAGGTTGCCCCAACGCGGGATGGGGAAGTCAAGATTATGCGATAAAGACAGTGCACGAAGTCTTCCATCAACCCGTGACTGCGGAATTGCACCACCGAACGTAGGGTAAGCTGTTGATGCTAAAAGAGTAGCAATCTTCGTGGATAGAGCGGGAAATAGCCATAACTGAGAAGGAATGCAAACAATTGCACACTCTTTCCGGCCATATTATTACCGTATGTTCCTCAACTGTCCTCGATAAGCTTTCTAGTCCAGGGCCTTGAGAAATTCTACTCCCAACAGATGCACGCCGCCAGCATTGCGATGGCGGCGAACTCGCGCCTGGATGGGCGGAGTCTCAGCTGGAAGTGTTGCAGCCGGCGACGGCGGAGCAGGGATCGTCAGGTTCAAAATTTGATCGGCACGCAGCAACCGTGGACTCGCTAAGAAAGCTCCCGTAGAACTGATATCGAGAGTCTTGGTGAGATCTAGAAATTCTGCTCCGGCAGCATCTACGCCTCGAACGAACATTGGAATCTGAACATGTATCCGTGGAGAACGCCGGCGCTCAGCGGGGGTTAAGCGCATACCTTCTCTCTGAAAATAAGATGTGGGAAAACAATTTCCCAGCGCCCGGCATATGGTACTCCTGGGCTAGTACCCCATCTCAGCAGCACCTGGATTGCCATCAACTCTGGAAAAGCAGGTCTGGCTTATATTGCTGCAGGCACTACACTTACTTGCGCGCAAATAAGGCAGGAATTATTTTTCCACAGGCAGCATTCCAGGACTGTCTATCGCTTTTCTTTATATGTGCAAAATAGGACCCATTTACCATTGACAGTAACGTAGACTTTTGACAGTATCCCGCTGGTCCTCGCGAGTAAACCAAATGAGAATTTAAATGGGATTCCCCGGGCACTCGAAAGCGCATAGGTGTCCAAGGAGAGCACTTTGAAGCGTGGTCCGATTTTGGAATCGCCGGCAAATGAAACGCTGCCATTGAACTTGCTGGCGAATTTGCTCGACATGATTGAGCAGCCGATTCTGATTTCCGATCGGGCCGGACGGATTCTGCTCGCGAATACGTGCAGCGAGCAGCAATTGCAATCACACGGTTTCAAAGTCGACGCGAATTTGAATTTGTTCGCCGATGTGCTTCGTATTTCCGGCGCGGCAATTGCGGAACAATTGGAAGGCGGCGAGCAGCAGGTGAATTTAGATTTCGGCCAGTCTGGCAAGGCGCTGGCGCGAATCCAATGGCTCCCGGAAGCGGAGTGGATCGTTGTTCGGATAGAAGATGCCGAAGAACGTAACGCTGCGCTTACGGCGGCCGCAACGCAGCATACCGTGCAGGAGTTGCTGCAAGAGCGAGAGATTACTTACCGCAATTTGCTGGCGGCCTACCTGCGATTGCAGGAAGTAAACCGCCAGAAGACTGTATTCCTGGCGTCGGCCGCGCACGAATTGAAAACTCCTCTCGCGGTAATCAAAGGTTACTACGATTTATTGCTTTCCGGATCTCTCGGCAAGCTGACCGACAAGCAGCGCGATATTCTGCAGGAATCGAAGGAAAGCTGCGAGCGGCTGGTTCGTCTGGTATCGATGTTCCTGAATTACTCCGCGCTTGAGAGCGGCAAACTCATTCTGCATTTGCGCGAAAATGACTTGCGCGATTGCCTGAGCGAACTCTCGACCAGGTGGCACGAAGCGTTCGTTCGCAAGCAAGTGAAATTGGATGCGAGGCTGGCGGAGGACCTGCCAATTTTCAAGTTTGACTATCAGAAAGTGCAGCAGACAGTTGCCAACCTGTTGGATAACGCTCTCAAACACACGCCCGCGGGCGGCCAGGTGACCCTGCGCGCGGAACTCCACTTTTGGGAACGGCGTTCCGCCGAAGAAATACAATCAGTCGAGCGCCGGCGCAACCGCGTGGAGCAACCCAATAGCCTCAAAGTTTCCGTTTCGGATACGGGGCCCGGCATCGCCTCCGAGCATCATCAGGAAATCTTCGAGGATTTCGTTCGCGTTGACCGGACGTCGTCCGGCATGGGATTGGGTTTGGCGATCGCCAAGCGACTGGTACAAGCGCATCGCGGAAAGATCTGGGTCGACAGCGAACCTCGGCGCGGATGCACGTTTACCTTTCTGCTGCCGATCGACAATTTATAAGGTTTTCGAAGCATCAAAGGTGGGGACCATCAATGGCTGAAAAAGAGAAAATTCTTGTCGTAGACGACGAACCCAGCATTCGGAAATATCTGGGAACCTTGTTGGAAGTCGACGGATATCAGGTCGATTCCGTGGTCTCGGGTGTGGAGGCCATCGCAAAAATCGAAGCCGGTGAGCGTCCGGATTTCATTATTCTGGACGTGCTGATGCCGGAGCTGAATGGTCTGGAGACACTAAAGCAGCTGATGCAGATCGACAGGTCGCTCAACGTCGTGATGCTTTCCTGCTCGAATGAAGTGGGAACCGTGGTCGAGGCCATCCGCCTGGGCGCGCAGGATTACCTGACCAAGCCATTCGAAAAAGCCGAGCTCGACGTAGCCATGCTGAAGTGCCGGCAAAAACAGCAGCTTCGGGCAGAAAATAAATCTCTGCGAGAATATTGCGACACGATCACCGAAGATATCTGCTTCCTGGCCGCAAGCCCGCAGATGGTACGCATTCGCCAGCAGATTCTGCAAATCGCACCGGTGGACGTGCCGGTGTTCATTTACGGCGAGAGCGGCGTCGGCAAGGAAGTAGTCGCGCGCATGATTCACATGCGTTCGACACGACGCAGCCAGGCTTTCATCAAGGTGAATTGCGCGGCGTTGCCTGGAGAATTGCTGGAATCCGAACTCTTTGGATTCGAACAAGGCGCCTTCACCGGCGCGGTCCGTTCCAAACCGGGAAAATTCGAACTCGCCAATAAGGGCACGATTTTCCTCGACGAAATTGCGGAGATGAGTCCCCATCTGCAGGCAAAGTTGCTGCACGTTCTCCAGGATCACCAGTACTCACGGCTTGGCGGCCGCAGTTTGATCGAAGTCGACGTGCGCGTTCTCGCAGCGACCAACGTGGAGATTCAGGAAGCGATGAAGTCTGGTCGCCTGCGCGAGGATCTGTACTATCGCCTCAACGTGCTCTCGATCAATGTGCCCCCGTTGAGGGAACGCACTACGGAAATACCCCTGCTCTTCCGGCATTTCCTGCAAAAATACAGCGCAAAATTCAACAAGGAAACTGTGGTCCCTTCGCAACATCTGCTTGAAGCGGCCGTGCGTTATCCGTGGCCCGGAAACTTGCGCGAACTTGAGAATTTCGTGAAACGTTATGTCATTTTGGAAGATGATGAAGGAAGCTTCCGCGAACTGCTCGAAATGGCTTCGACACGCCAGCGCATTTCACCCCGGGAAGAAGTGGCCCCGGTGCGCGAACAAGGCTTGAAGGCCCTGGTGCGCAGCCTGAAAGATGAAGCAGAGATGGAAGCGATCGCCGACGCGCTGGAAAAGACTCGTTGGTGCCGCAAGGATGCCGCCAAGATGCTCGGCATCAGCTACAAAGCGCTGTTGTACAAAATTCGTCAATTTGGATTGGACGCCGATCGTAGCGGGCGTGCGAATTCCAAAGATGTTGCAAAACCTAAAGAAGGCACCAGCGCTGATCCGGCGCCCGTGAGTCTCGCACCCGCCGGACGGAACAGGTAAGGGGGAGGGACAACCGCAATTAGTTGCCTATTAGGGGCACGCAGATTGCGTGAGTTCTTCATTGGAAGCGAATCTTCAGTTATAGTCAGCAAAGTTTTTGGGGAAAATTTTTATGAATTTGCTGCAAAAAGTTTCGTGAAGATGCTTTCTCTGAATCGCGCAGAAAATTTTAACTGTTAGAGTGATAGAAGTTAGGGGGCAATTCCAGTCTTTAAATTTTTCCCCGGCGATTGAAAAAGAGCTGGTTCTGTAAAAAACTGGAGTTGGTGAAGCCAATGCATTTCACTTTGGAATTCTGATTGCACGGAATCGTCCGAAGCGGGTGTATGCGTTAGGTGTGCGAGAGCCGACTATGGGGGTTCAAGGAACGATGACTGAGCGACGAACAGCACGCCGATACGATTTGTCTTTGCCGGTCATCATTCGTGTACCGGTGGAAAGAGAATCCGCACGCAACGGAAAAACACGGGATATTTCCACACGTGGCGTCTTTTTTACGATCGACCGGGACTTGAATGCCGGCGCTGAGTTGGATATTACGCTTACGCTCCCTTCTGAGGTCACGCGCGGCTCCGAGGTATTCATTCGGGCGATGGGCAAGGTGGTTCGCGTGGAAAAGAGACCTGAGAACGGGTCCACTCGCGTTGGCGTTGCCGCAGTCATCGAACGCTATGAAATTATTCGTAACGAACCCGCTACCATCTGAACTGCACACCGGGCCGCTGAACCAACCAATATTGAGGCGTTCGTCTAGATAATTCATTCCACGCTGCGTGGGGGCGCGCCAATTCGCACAGGGGAATACCTCGCCTCGTGCTAGTACTCTCAACTCCGCCACATGGACGAATACTTCAGCGGAATATATAATCCCGCTTTCGGAGGTACAAGCCGCTTGCCGCGAATTTGTCCGCGGCGCGATCGCAGATGAATTTCTCGCCACTGGACTTGTCTATCGTCATCCCTGCCTTTAATGAAGAGCGACGCCTGCCGAAGGCGATCGAGCAAATCGGCTCGTATCTAAGCGCTCGGCCGTTGCGCGCTGAAATCCTCGTAGTGGATGACGGGTCTTCCGATGCAACCCTGAAATTGGTAGAGAGTTACCGAGGGAAATATCCCGCATTACGCCTGATCTCCAATGATCAAAATCGCGGGAAGGGATTTAGCGTGCGTCACGGCATGCTGGAAGCTCGCGGGGAAATTACGCTTTTCACCGATGCGGATCTATCCACGCCGATTGAAGAAGCGGACAAGCTGCTCGCCGTGTTGCGCGAAAATGATTTCGATGCGGCCATTGGTTCGCGCGCCCTGGACAGAAGCCTGATCGAAGTTCACCAATCGGCATTTCGCGAACGGGCAGGTGCGTTCTTCAACCAATTAGTTCGCCACATCACAGGGATCGAGTTTTCCGACACGCAATGCGGCTTTAAAGCGTTTCGTCGTGAGCGCACCCGAATTATTTTTGAACAGCAGCGGATCGAGCGCTTCGGATTTGATCCTGAAATCCTCTACCTGGCAAAGCGGCACGGATTGCGAGTCGCGGAAATTCCCGTGCGGTGGTCGCATGACGCCGGCAGCAAAGTGAACGTCGTCGGCGATGGGATACGCATGTTCCTCGAGTTGCTGGTGATCCGATGGAACTCTTTGCGGGGATTTTACCCTCTATAAACATAGAGGCGGGCTCCCTTCTGGATTCAGGGTAAACAAGCAGAGCCCGCACCCGGATCCGGGCTGTATCGAGTGAGCAACGCCGCGGGCAAATTGATTGCGTTCCATGCGCGCGTAATTGATCATACTTTCCGAATCCTGAGCGGGTCATGGACCGTGAGCGGCGCAACCAATTGTTCTGAAGCGTTGTGGAGAATTCTGAATCGAGATGAAAGTTTCCGTCGTCATTCCAGTCTATAACGAGCGCGCGTTCATAGAGGAAGTGCTGCTGCGCGTGCAGGCCGTGCCGATCGACAAGGAAATCATCGTCGTGGACGACAAATCTACAGACGGGACGCGACTTCTCCTCGAGGAGCTCGACAAATCACAATCCGAAGGCAAGCGCGACGTACTGGTGCAGAATGGCAGGGCGCGCCTTTCTCTGCAGAATATCCGCTTTCTTTTCCAATCGCAGAATTCCGGCAAGGGCGCTGCGTTACGTCGCGGCTTCGAGGCGGCCATCGGAGAGATTATACTGGTCCAGGACGCTGACCTCGAATATAACCCCAAGGATTACGGCGCGCTTCTCGAGCCGATTATCGACGACCGGGCCGACGTGGTTTACGGTTCTCGATTTCTGGGCGGCCCGCAGCGCGTCCATTATTTTTGGCATTATGCCGGCAATAAATTCCTGACGTTGCTCTCCGACATTTTCACCAACCTGAAACTCAGCGACATGGAGACGTGTTACAAAGTGTTCCGTCGTGAAGTTCTGCAGAGCGTGAAATTAAAATCAAATCGATTTGGGTTTGAACCGGAATTCACCGCCAAAATCGCCAAGGGAAACTGGAGAATTTACGAAGTCTCCATCTCCTACGCCGGCCGCACCTATGCGGAAGGCAAAAAAATCACCTGGAAAGACGGACTCTCCACGCTCTGGTGCATCCTGCGATATAACTTGTTCAGCTGACCTCAGAAGAAACGCCGCCTTTCGAGCCCGAGAAAGATTTTGAATTCCTTGACAACATACTTAATGTTTGCAAGGCTACCTGCACGGAAGATTACATTTTGCTTCTCCGCATGGGTGCATGCCAATGGAACACCGAAAAAACTGGGGGTGGAGACACATGTATGTTCACAAAAGAGACTCGCAGAAGTTCGCCGTTATACTGACTTTCATCGTCGTACTGGCACTTACTTCCATTAGCGCTTACGCGCAAGTGTCTGGAGCTACGCTGACGGGCACGGTGGTCGACTCTTCCGGGGCAGCCATTCCAAACGCGCAACTTTCGATTAAGAACGTGGGCACTGGCGAAGCGCGCGCCGTCAGCACGGACAGCGCCGGATTTTACACTGCACCGAATCTGTTGCCGGGCAAATATGAAGTCACGGTCACCTCACCTGGATTTTCCACCGCGGTGCGATCAGGCATCACCCTGACGGTCGGCGCTCAACAATCATTGAATATCTCGATGACGGTGGGAGAAGTGAGTGCCAAAGTGGAAGTGACCGGCGAAGCTCCCGATGTGCAGCTGACCTCGTCCACCATCAGCGGAGTCGTCAGCCAAAACACGGTCGTCGAGTTGCCCTTGAATGGGCGCGATTGGACCAGCCTGGCTACGCTGCAACCTGGGGTAGAAGGTCTCGGATCGGTGCAAGCCAATACCGGTAGCAAAGACAGGTCCCGCCGCGGATATGGATTGCAAATGTCCATTTCGGGTACTCGACCAACGCAGAACAATTACCGCATCGACGGAATCAACGTGAATGATTACGCGAATGGAGGGCCAGGCAGCGTGGAGGGCGCTACCGCCGGAGTGGACGCCATACAGGAGTTCTCCGTTCTGACGAGCAACTATTCCGCGGAATATGGGCGCACTTCGGGTGGCGTTATCAATGCGATTACCCGATCAGGGGCGAATCAGCTGCACGGCGATGTTTATGAGTTCTTGCGTAATAGCCGGCTGGACGCGCGCAATGCTTTTGATCCCGTCGGACAGAAGGTTCCGGAATTTCGGCGAAACCAGTTTGGTGGAGCCGTCGGAGGACCGATTTGCAAGGACAAGACGTTTTTCTTTGTGGACTACGAAGGACTGCGGCAGAACCAGGTTCTCACGACGCGCATCAACGTTCCGTCCGCTGCGGTTCGCGGAATCGGGACCGGTCCGGGTGGAGGACCTGGACCCTCGACTCTCTGCTCGAACCCAGCCGGTGCGGATCCTTCAAATCCCTGCAGCACTCAAACGCTCACTGGAGCTACCCATCCGGATCCCGTTACAGGCATCGATACGACCGCGCAAGCCTACCTGGGCCTTTGGGGATTGCCTAACGCGGGTATCGTTGGCAACGGAGATACGGGAATCTATCAGTTTCCTGCGGCCCACATTACCAGCGAGAATTTCGGAACAGGAAGACTCGACCACAAATTTTCCGACAAGGATAGTCTTTTTATCAGCTACGAATATGACGGAGCCACCGCGACACAACCCGACCCCGCGAATGACGTACTGGTTGGAAACGCGACGGGGAGGGAGTTTGCGGCCATTGAAGAGACGCACGTGTTTAGCGCGCGGCTGGTCAACAGCGCGCGGATTGGCTTTAACCGGCCGATCCACACAGGCCAGGGCCTGACGGCAATTAATCCGCTTGCATCGCAAACTACCTTGGGTGAAAGCGCAGGGTTTGATAACCCGCAAATCGACATATCGCAGAACAACATCACATCCATCCAGCCTGGCTTGAATCAGGTCGAACAGATCAACTTTTTCCAAAACTCATTTCAAGCGTATGACGATCTCTTTTTCACGAAGGGGATTCACAGTTTGAAATTTGGGTTTGCCGTGGAACGAATCCAAACCAATGTTTTTAATCCAGCGCCCGTTGGCGAATTCAATTTTCCGACTTTGGTAAATTTCCTGACCAACACCCCAGGTAGTCCAACAACGTATACTCTCATCGCTCCGATTCCTATAAATCCGTTTCTTGGCTTCGGGTTTCGATCAACCATCTTTGGTGGTTACATCCAGGATGACATTCGACTGCGGCCAAGCCTTACCGTGAACGTGGGATTGCGCTACGAGATGTCCACGGTGCCGTCCGAGGTGAATGGCAGGTTATCGGAGCTGCGCAACCCGACGGATCAACCACCAACTCAGGTTCATCTTGGCAACGGCATTTTTAAAAATCCAACCTACCGCAACTTCGAGCCGCGCGTTGGTATCGCCTGGGACCCTTTCGGGAATGGCAAGACCTCGATCCGCGGCGGTTTCGGAATGTTTGATGTCCTTCCGCTTCCCTATGAAATTGGGCAGTTCGCAACCAACGCCGCTCCATTCGTCGAAAATGGGGGAGGAAACAATTTTAACCCGGGAGACTTCCCCACCGGCGCATTTCAGACGCTGGTTAATAATTTCAATAATGGTACCGGGCTCCGATACCCTTACATTGATCCAAATCCTAAGCGCAATTACGTGATGCAGTGGAACGTTAGCGTACAGCGTGAGCTCGTCCCCAACCTTACCGCGATGGTCGCATACGTAGGCTCGCGCGGAGTGCACATGGAATTCCGCGCGGACGATATCAACACGACCCAGCCAATACAGACTTCCGCGGGATACCTCTTCCCAATACCAGGAACTGGAACAGTCCTTAATCCCAAAGTCGGCCAGATGGATACTCTGCAGTGGAACAACGACTCTTTTTTCAAAGGCATCGAACTCCAAATCGTGAAAAAAATGAGCCACGGGTTTCAAGTGGAAGGCAGTTACACGTGGAGCAAAGCTGTCGACGGGGGAGACGGGGCTATTGCCAGCGACTCGTTCTTAAATTCCATTCCCAGCTTGTTGTATTTCCTTCCGAAGTACAGGCGTGGCCCCTCCGACTTTGACGTGAGACATAACTTGACCGTCAATTACATCTGGCAGATTCCCGCGCGAAAGTCCTTTGCTGGTCCCCTCGGCTATATCTCTCGCGGATGGCAGGTGGGAGGGATTGTGGAAGTCAGAAGCGGTCTGCCATTTACCCCCCTTATTGGAGGCGATCCGCTTGGCACGGGCCTCACCAGCGCTACGTTTGCCTACCCGGATCGCGTCGCCGGACCGGGGTGCGATACGCCGGTCAATCCCGGCAATGTGGGCAATTACATCAAATTACAGTGCTTTGGCTTACCCATGGCGACTCCGGCTATCGCGTCCCAGTGCGTTCCTTTTAGCGGAGCAGGCGTACCAGCGGGCACGTGTGCGAATCTCCTCGGCAGCGGTGGCCGAAATGAGATTTATGGTCCCGGAATGTTCAATGTCGATTTTTCTGTGTTCAAGGACAATAAGATCAGAGAGAACTTGAACCTTCAATTCCGCGCAGAGTTTTTCAATGCATTCAATCACGTCAACTATAATTCCCCGCTTGCCAATAGTACGCTCTTCAATTCGGACGGAACTCCGGCCGCAGGCGCGGGCACGTTTGATTCAACATCCACGAGCAGCAGGGAAATTCAGTTCGCGTTGAAATTGATTTTTTAGCGGAATCGAAGACTTTGCTTGGCGCAGCAGGAAAACAAAAGCACGCAGACTGAACAGTTTTGCGTAAAAAAGTCATTCTGTCGTCATTCCGAACGAAGTGAGGAATCCCTCTCGGTGTAAATGCCCAGAGAAAGAGGGATTCCTCGGTAGGCAGCGCGCCTCGGAAATGACGAGCATTGAGTTTTCTGCCAGCTGTTCAGTCTGTGTGGTTTTCGTTTGGGTCCTTGCACAAGCAGAAAAGCACATAGACTGAAGTCTGTGCTACTAAACTCCTCTCGCGAAAGCAATCCATCTCGAAGCCGTGATTACGCCTATCCAGAGGAAAAGAGAAGAGGTTCCGGCGCCCATTGGACAGAGTAGAAATTAGCTTTCAGAAAAATGCTTCAGGACTTTCGCTCGCGATCCTGCTCTACAGGGGTGGCGGCAGCGGCGGCTTCGGCCTGATTCAGGCGGTCCACGAGGGTATTCAGAGCCTGCAGGAGAGATTCAATCAGTGGAGGATGATCGCCATTGGTTGATTGCAAATAGGAGGGCTGTGCCGGCGCTTTCTGGGTGGGATCAATGGTATCAAGATCGAAATCGTGGGCCACTTCTTCTACAATCCCCGGAGGGACAGGATTGCGCTGGTCGACGTAGGAACTCACCAAGGCGTGTTCGCATAACAGATTTGTTACTCTTGGGATTCCGCGAGCGAAGCGATGTACGGCCACAATGGCTTCCGGCTCAAAAATATCTGTATTTTCCGCTCCAGCAATGCGCAGGCGTTCCTGGATGTAACCTTGCGTCTCTTCGAGAGTCAGATGGCGCGTCTTGGCGCGCAACGTGATGCGCTGGCGTAGCTGCCGGAGCTGCGGCTGATTGAGTTTTTGTTCCAGCTCAGGCTGTCCGGAGAGCACAATCTGCAGCAATTTTTCTGTGGAAGTCTCGAGGTTTGTCAGCAGCCGAATTTCTTCCAGCATTTGGGGAGAAAGGTTTTGCGCTTCATCGACGATCAATACGGCGCGTTCGCCGGCCTGGTAACGCTCCAGAAGCCATTGATTCAGCTTGAGGAGCATTTGGCCTTTCTGCCGCGATTCGCAGGGGATACCGAAATCGGCCATCATGAAATCGAAGAACTGCGAGACGCTGAGCCGTGGGTTGAAGACAAACGCGGTTGAAACGCGCTCCTTGTGGAGCCATTCGAGCAGCTTGTTGATGAGGGTGGTCTTTCCGGTTCCCACTTCGCCCGTCAACAGAATGAAACCCTTACGGGTCTCAATGCCGTAGGTCAAGCAAGCCAGCGCTTCCTGCGTATTGTGCGTGAGGAAGAGATAACGCGGGTCAGGATTGACGTTGAACGGATTCTCTTTGAGTCCAAAGAACTTCTTATACATTCAAAGTGGCCTCAGGCTGCAGCCAGAAATGGCGGATGCTGGTTTCCACCTTCATAATTATGCCCTCATTCGGCTAGCGGTTGCCAGCCATCCGTTCAAGGGGCCGTACTATTGCTCAACACCGGCGTTGCTCAGCTGAAAACAACTTTACTCAATCGGGCGCAAATGCCAATTTACGGTCATGCCGACCAATTGCTGAAACGCTGCTGTGCCGCATCCTCCAGCAACCGGGCAAACCGCGGGGTTGCTTTGTTTAAGCAGGCTATAGTTTAAGCCGAGCTCCATGTAGCGTCCCATCTGATGGCCCATGTTGGCGCCCATGAACCAGGTGTTGAAGTTAATCGTGGTTGCGCCTACAGGAGCCAGGCTGGTGTTGAACGCGTAACCTCCGTTCGCCGAACCCGTCCAGAATCGTGCGAACTGGTGATGGACCGATCCGTTTAACGTGTTGCCTTTCGCGCCGAATAGTACGCCCGAACCTCCGCTGAGTCCTCGCGCAAACCCCATCGAGACCCCGGAACGACGACGCTCATAAGTGAGAGCGCTATTGACTGACCACGTCCAAAGCTGGAGGTTCCCGTTACCGCCGCCGGAAAGGCGGATCTGTTCCGGCCCGCCAGAGGCCTGGAACGCCAGGCGCCCGGTAATCTTTCTGCCAAACGCAAGGTTGGCCATATTATCCGTCGTCGAAAGCGAGGTTCCCGTGTAATCAATCTTGCCGTAGCTTCCGAGGACAGCTATCGAGTTTTTGGAATCCAGCAGGTAGTCATAGCCGGCTTGGAAATCGAGCATGTGACTGCTGATGTAGCCGGCGTCGGTGAAATGCAAAAGCCCGTACGAGCCGGAGAAAGTAATGACTGAACGCCGGCTGAGAGAAAATTCCACTTCGCCCAATGCCGTGTCGCGGTAGCGCATCGCCTGGTACGTTTGGATCGTCTCGTTCGGCTGAAATCTTTGACCGATACTGCTAATTGCATTTCCCAAGGTGGAGGAGAATTGCCCGACGAGTCCGGCTCCTCCCATGCCGCTGGCAGCGAATGACGCCCCCGGCGCAGCGGCAAAATCATTGCGAAGATGAATTTTCCAGCGCTGCCAGGAGATGTCCTGCGAAACGATCACGTCGTGAAACGGCATATTCTTTTGAAATCCGTAATAAAGATTTTCACCGCCTCTGTAACTGGTCGTAAATTGGTAGCGACTCCAGCTTCGGTTGAAATTCAGGCCTCCTCCGACCAAAGAAGTCGCGTGCAATCCAGTTTGGCCGTTCGTCCCGGGGATGCCGCTCTGCCCCCACGAGCTGATACTGACTGAAGGATCAAAAACGTTGCGCGCGTGTTGCAATGAACCCACACTCAGATTTTCCGCGCCGGAAAGAGTGTTCGTATCTGGTTCGACCTGCGAGGGATCGTACATCTGAGCGTCATATGCCGAGGACACGCCGCGCGCGGCAGGAACGGGCATGCCGCCGTACCCTCCGCCGGCAACCGGACTTGTGGAAGATATGGGAGGAACCGGCTGCAGCGTCCCATCCTTCTGGCTTTGCGCACGGACGCCGCTGATGCTCAACAATGCAGCCGCGAAGGACGCGGCCATCCACATGGATTTCGTTCGCAATTTCATAATGCTCTCCCTTTACGGGACGACAATCGTGTCGCCCGGTTCCAGCTTGATGTTTTGTTCTGAGTTGTCACCCCTGAGGACGTCCCGGTAATTAAATGGAATTTCTACTTGTTTGCCGTTGCGTAGCCGCATCACGTGAATTTTTTTCACGTCGGCGAATGTCGTGAACCCGCCTGCGCTTGAGAGCGCCTGCAAAACGGTCATTCCCGGCAGCATCGGAAATGCTCCCGCGCGAAGAACTTCTCCAACCACGAAAATCCGCTGGCTGTTGATCGCGGTCACGATCACGGTCACCTGCGGCCCATTCAAATATTTCTTCAGCTTCTCCGATACCGATCCCGCCAGTTGCTGCGGTGAAAGGCCGGCGGCCTGCACATCATTGATCAGAGGAAGTGAGATTCGTCCGTCAGGACGCACCGGTACCACACGGCTCACGTCCGGTTCTTTCCAGACGCTAATGTCCAATACGTCTTCCGGCCCGATCACATAAGTAGGATCCGTCGTCGCGGCGATGGGTGTTGATTTGTTATCGACAGCCGCCGCGGCACTATTGCGGGATGCGGCGACGGCCATTTCTTTCTGTCCATTTTTCTTGTCTTGCTGGGCGGCATTCGTCATTGATGCGCCAGTCAGTGCGATCACGGCAAACAGAATAAATTTCTTGTTCATCTCAATTCTCCTCATTGCCCTTCGGAATTGCCGGAGCCGTCGAGCCCCAATTGCTTCAGCTTATAAAGCAGCGCCTTATAGCTGATTTGCAGTTCCCGGGCAGTCCTCTTGCGATTCCAGCGGGTCAGTTCCAACTGTTTCAGAATCATTTCTCGTTCGGCGCGACGTGACGCTTCCCGAGACGCTACTTTCAGGGATCGTCCGTTTCCGAAAGATGAATTTGCCGCAAACTCATTCCCTTTTGGCGCAAAACCATTTTGGATATCACTGATTGCGAGCTGTTCGTTTCCCAGAGCCACAATTTTTCGAGCGACGTTTTCAAGTTCGCGGATATTGCCTGGCCAGGAGTGCCTCATCAGCAGATCCGTCGTCGCGGAACTCAATTGGGGTTCCGGCCAGCCGAACAGCGAGGCATATTTCTTGAGAAAAAATTCGAGCAGTCCCGGGATGTCTTCCTTGCGCTGGCGCAACGGTGGTAAATGCAAACTGACGCCGCTGATTCGATAATAAAGTTCCTGGCGGAAACGCCCGCTGCGCATCTCGTGTTCAAGGCTGCGCGTCGTCGAGGAGATAATCCGCATGCGAACATGGCTGCCCGGCTTTTCCGCGGGTCCGACGGTCAAAAGTTCCAGCAAACGTGACTGGCTCGCCAAATCGAGATTGCCGACTTCGTCCAGGAAGAGTGAGCCACAGGCCGTATCGTCGTCTCCAGCGCCGCAGTCTCCCGCATTCAAGCGCGCGATGAGCGATTCGGAAGTGAGTCCAGCGCAGCCGCATTTCACGAATAGCCCGTTGGAACGCTCTGAAAGGCGGTGAATCTCCAGTGCCAGTATCTCTTTTCCGGTACCGCTTTCTCCAACTAGAAGAACTGGAATGTCCGTGGGCGCGATGTCCCCAATCGAAAGCTCGAGGGCGCGCATCGAAGGACTCGCGCCAGGGACAAAATACTGGTTCAGTCCGGCCCGAGCCGCCGATCCCCCTCCTGAAGGCACGTTCCCAGTGTCCCGAGTAACCATTCCACCTCGTTCTTCTCGAAAGTCTCAAGCAATAAGGGCGATATTCACAAAGGTAGCGCAGTGGAAAGAGCAACGTATGGGCCATGCTGAAGGACAACACAGCAATTCGCGTAAGTGTGTTTATCTGGCTTATTCTGAATGGGATAAGAACGGTTGCGGAGTCGGGACGAACTTCGAAACTGCGGTACTTTAGGCCATCTGCTACCACATTGTGGTAATCGTTTTCCTCAGCGGCATTACTTCCGCATTCCGCATTTTTAGCGAACAACAAGAGCTTAAGAATCAGCCATTTGCAGGGCGCATAGAAGGGCTTAGTGGCCTTTCATCCCTAAGGTCTCGGTCGCTGATGGCGTCGTCAATGTGCGTTTTGAGGGCAATCCCGCGCGACGTATTTTGTAAAGCAAAGCCCGGTAGCTGATTTTTAGGGCACTGGCGGTACGCTTGCGGTTCCAACGATTCGCTTCCAGCACGCTCAGGATAATCTTGCGCTCCAGTTCGTGAACAGCCTGGCGCGTGACTTTCTTCAAATGTATTTGGCCATCCGCCGGAACTTCCGAGACCGCATGGCTTTGCTCCCAGGTTAATAACTCACTTGAAATCGAGTCTTCAGAACCCAAAATGACGTAGCGTTCAATAAGGTTTTCGAGCTCACGAATATTTCCCGGCCAAGGGTGCCTTTCCAGCAACTTCATCACGGCGGGCGAGATCGGCCGTACTTGCATATTGTGCCGCGTACGGTGGGCCTCAAGGAAATAGGCAACCAGGCCGGCAATATCGCCGCTGCGGGCCCGTAATGAGGGCAGTTGTATGTTCACAACATTGATGCGGTAAAAAAGATCCTGGCGAAAGCGTCCATTGACAATTTTCTGTTCCAGATCACGATTTGTCGCGCAGATGACCCGCAGTTTGACGTGCATGTCTTCCTGCCCGCCAATCCTGCTGAACTGACCGTCCTGCAACAACTGCAACAATTTGGCCTGCAGGGACATATCAATTTCGTCGATTCCGTCGAGGAATAAGGTGCCGCCGTGTGCCTGCTCGACGCGCCCGGCCTTGGCGGAATAAGCGCCGGTGAAAGCTCCCTTTTCGTATCCAAACAGCTCACTCTCCAGGAGCGCGCCGGGAATTGCCGCACAATTCACTTTCATGAAGGCAGCCTCGGGTGCCACGGAACGATTGTGAATGTAACGGGCCAGCACGCCTTTCCCGGTGCCGCTATCGCCTTGAATCAGAATGGGCACACCGGAAGAAGCTACTTTCTCTACTTTCTGCTGGATTGCCTGCATGGCCACTGAAGAACCAAAGATAATTGCGGCAGGAGGAAGAGCACTCGTGCGGTCTGACATACCGGAACTGGAAACGGCAGTAGCTACCATAATTTGGTGTTCGCCTAATGTGGCGGGGACCCCCCGAATTTATCAAGTGCACACAATGAGCCAAACTTTGTGACGTTTTGGCAGTCGAATTGTGCCGAAATTCACTCCCAGCGCGGATCTAAGTGCTTAATAACACTTAGTTTGCGGTTTCGACGGTATCAGAACTAATAGGAGGGTTGCTCTATTGGTGTCTGTGGAAGGGTTGCGCGGTGGGAAAATCTTTTCCTCTCCGGTGCATTCAAGTTCCAAATTGCATCGCCTAGCGGTGCGTTAATGATGATGTTCCTCGCCTGGTTCCAGCGGTGCGCCTACCGAGTGCGACCAGGTACAAATCGCGTCTATTTCCCGATCCGAAAGTCGCGAGTCTTTGTGCATCAGGCGGTAGGAAATCGGGGGCATTCCTTTTTCCCGGACTTCTTTACAAATCAGGCTCAGATGCTCGGCAGCCTCCTTTGGATTTTCCTGCGCCTCCCAATCCTGAAAGTTGATATGACTTCGGCCCGTGTTGACGTCATCCACGACGAACCAGGATACAGGTGCAAAGTGGCTATACCAGGGCCACACGGTAGCGTTGGAATGACAATCACCGCACGATCGGTTCAGACTTTGCAATACATCTGGGGGCACTTGCACATGCGCCTGCAACGATCTCGAGGGGAAGACGGGGGGATTGGTTCGCTTGGGCTGTATGAATTGGGCAATCAAAAAGAGAGCCAACAATACTGTTGCGAGAATCTTCACCCGAGTCATGTTCATCAAACAAAATTCGCCTTCCTGGCGTGGTCCCGCGATCAGGACCACCCGCGCCGTAATTCCATTCCAAACAAAAATATCCGTTCAGTATTAGTTTACCCTTTCCTTTCTGATTCCCCAATCCGGTCTGTTTCAGTGTGAGTTTGCCCCGCGAGTTGTGGACTGAATTCGGTTCCTCGCCACGTCGCAATCGGCCTACCATGCGGGGTAACAGCCCCGTCGCCCCAGGAGGTGCCCGATGAAAGTGGTGGATTTAGTCCAATCGCGACGTGATATTTTTCCGTTCAAGAGGACGCGACCGTACGCGAGGTGGCCCGGTATTTGCGAGAGCGTCAAGTGCGCTCCGTGGGTGTGCTGGATGCGTCCGGAAAACTCACCGGCGTTGTATCGCATAGCGATATTTCAAACAAAGTGGCGGCAGAGAATAAATGTCCCGCCTGGATGCGCGTCTCAGAAATCATGTCAACGGGACTGGTAATCGTGCGGCACGAACGTCAATTTCTCTCGAGAGGACTTTCATTAACCGGTTCAGGCGCGCACGCGCCTCCGGATTCATCGATGTAAATTCAATCCCCATGCCCGTGCCCGGATGTGAATCGCGAACCACGGCTCGCGCGCGAACATCGCCGCCAGGCACCTCGAAAATTAATTGGATCACATCGCCGACCGGAGGTGGCGCAGGAGTCGAAATAAACAGGCCGCCAAGGGCTAGCACGCGCACGCGGGAAACCTTACGACCGCCATAATGTTGCCAGGCCACGAGCATTCCTTTCGGCAGCGCAACACGGGTGTAACGGCGGCTCTTGTCCTTGGGAGACATGATCGGCCTGCACCTCTCAGAGAAACCCACGGGAGAAAAAATGGCGGCTATTCGGTGAAGACGATGCCTACTGCCGTGCGATCTTTTTCGGCTTCGGCTTCAATACGGACGACGTAACCTCGCAGGCGCAGGGGGCCGTCCTTGGCGCCGCCGACTCCGGGATTATCCAGCTGCACTTGCAGTTCGGACTGCAGCTTCGGACTGTGGTCCAGATAAATCAGCGCGCCATGCAGGCTCAGATCCCTGATGACGGTTTCTTCTTCAAAGGCCATGCCTGTGTCAGTGAAGCCGGTAACCATGGCCCGGAAGTGCGTGTCGCGGCGGAGGCCTTCGCGCACGGCGGGAATCACGACGTCCAAATTGCCGTCGCCCAAGGTCATCGCCATTCCTTCAGCGGCGGCCCACACGTTGGAAAATTTATCGCGCGCTTCGCGCAGGATGCTGTCAACATTCTTGTCGGTTGAATCCGGATCATGATGAAACAGGACCAGGTTCTTGACGCCGACTTCCGCGGCGATTTTCACACCTTCGAGCCACGAGGAGTGTCCCCAGCCTTTGCGCGTGGTCGCGAGTTGTTCGGGAGCGTACTGCGCATCGTTGATGAAAATGTCCGCGCCCGCCGCCAGTTGCCGAAGACTCTCGTCGAGCTTAGGATCCCCCGGCTCGTTGTCAGTGGCATAAACGATCGATCCGGCGGAGGTATCAAAACGAAAGCCCAGGCAGCCTTGCGGATGGTTCAGCCAGGTGGCCTTTACCCGCGCGCCCGGGACGTCGAACATATCTCCCCCGGCGACTTCCGTAAAATTGCGTTGCGCTGACATCGCGCTAATATCGACGGGAAAATAAGGATGCGCCATCTGTGCCTCGAACACGCGCTTCAAACTGTCGCGTCCGAGATACTCCGAGCGGAAACTATAAAATTGCAAACAGCTGTGCTCGTCATAGAGCGGAGAAAAAAAAGGAATTCCTTGAATGTGATCCCAATGATAGTGGGTCACAAAAATGTGCGGCTCGATACGATTCGATTCCTGCTCCGACTCCAAGTGGCGTCCAAGCATGCGGAGCCCCGTTCCACAATCCAGAATGACTCGCGCGCCTGCCGGAGTCGTTAGTTCCACGCACGGTGTATTTCCGCCGTAACGCCAGGTGGCCCTATCTACAGTGGGCGTCGACCCGCGAACACCCCAGAACCGAAGCATGGCCAAGGGTGCAGACGCACTCTTGCGTAATGGCTTGGCCATTGGCTCAGCCGCGATGGATTTAGCGGGGGACACGGGAGTTAAAATAGATGACAATTTTTCATAGTAGGGACCACACCGAATGAAGTCAATTAACTTCCCTTCCGGATGTGCGAGAAGTGTAAGGTCCCGGTTTAAGGATTGCTTCCGCGGTGCATCGTACGCTATGTAACTGTATAATAAGGGAATGCACGTCCACGCGCATGGCGGCGATCACTCCGGTAAGCATGCCCACACGCATACGACGATAGGCACAGGAGTGCTCACCGGCGCAGTGGCCGCCACGGCCGTGCTGGTCGCTGCAGAACTTCTGGGCGGTTATCTGGGACACTCGATTTCCCTGGTCAGTGACGCGTTGCACAATCTTTCCGACATTCCCACTATGCTGATTTCCTGGTTCGCATTGCGTTGGGCTACGCGTCCTGCGGATCATGAACGAACGTATGGCTACCAGCGCGCGGGCGTGCTGGCGGCATTCACCAATGCCATCCTGCTAATTCTGGTTGCGCTTGGCCTGTTCTGGGAGGCGTTCCAGCGCTTTCGTCATCCGGTGGCGGTACATGAAAGCTGGATGATTGGAGTGTCGGTGCTGGCGCTGGCGATTAATGGTGCAATTACGCTGGCGTTAGTCCGCAGCCGGCGCGACCTGAATCTGCGCAGCTTGCTGTTACATAATCTGGGCGATGCGATTTCAAATGTCGGGATCCTTGTAGGCGCCCTTGCCATTCGATTCACGGGCGCGCAATGGCTTGATCCTGCGATTGGTTTGGTCATCGCCGCTCTGGTACTTTGGTCGACAAATGGTCTGTTACGCGAGGCCGGAAACATTCTGCTCGAAGGCCTGCCCAAGGGCATTCAACTCGAATCCGTGGCGCGCTCGATCCTCAGCATCAACGGCGTTCAGGAAGTTCATGACATCCACATATGGACGATAGGCACGGATCTCCGCGCGCTCTCCTGTCACGTTCGCATTCCTGACATGCATATGGACGAAAGCGAAAAAATCCTGAAGAGCATATTAGAACGTCTGGAAATTGATTTTCATATTACACACACGACGATTCAATTTGAACGGGCAGGATTGCCGCATCACGCCGGCTACTATATGCCGCAGCCTATGCGGTCTTCAAAATAGATTCGCGGGAAAATAGAAAGCAGTAGAAAACACAAGTTCTGCTCACGAGAACGCCAATCTCCCGAACGGCGATTTGCGCAGACGCCAATCGGGAGATTGGCGTTCCCGGGAAAGGCCTTAATTGTGGAATTGTAAGGTGGTCCCGCGGGCTTCGTTCATTTCCTGGGTGGCAACCGTGTCCAGGTCGCTCAGCGGCAGCACTCGGCGCATTCCCTCTGGAGTGACGTACTGCACCTGAGTTCCTGTCACGGAAAATACAGAAGCAAAGAGAACTCTTCCGTCACGCCTGACCAAGATGAATTCGCCCACTTCGCGCACAGGCGCCGGAGGAGCTGCGGGCTGAGCTGTTGGCGCAATCGTCTCCCGCGCGGAAGCGGCAGGTTGCTCGGCCGGAGCCGCGGGAACAGGCTGCTGAATCACGATAACCTGGGGCTGTTGCTGTTGCGGTTCCTGCTGATAATCCCCGAAGTCGGAGTAATAGGGAAATCCCCCAAAGAAAATAGGTGTTATGAAGTTTCCTTGATGATGCCCGCCACGTTCAAACGCGGGGGGATTGCCGCGGAAATTTCCGCTGACCGCCGCCAGGTGAGGATAGTCAAATCCCAATCCCGGGACTCCATTCTCGCTGCCAAAGTCAATCGAGTTTGCAAACGACCCTATGCTGGAGACAGTGGACCCATTAGGGGAAATTTGGATGACCATGCCTTGGCGTGTGGCCCGGGCACCAGGTGAAACAGAAGCTGAGGGAGTGGAAACTCTCGCTGTTCTTACGACCGGAGGCGCTACACGGGCAGGCATGGCGGGTGAAGCGCCGCGTCTCTGGGCTTTCGCGGCAAAACTAACGAGAAACATCGCCACGAGCGCGACAGCAAAATGGACCTTCTTGGTCATCCTGCACCTACATAAGAAGATGCCCAAAGCACCCCTGCGGTTGCAGGATTACTTGCGTAAGCAGGAAATCGTAGGCGACGGTTGTGAGACCTCCTGCCCCAATTTCCCTTGCTTCACACGTTTCGCAGGTTATGTTATAACCATCGGGCTATGAAAGGCGATGTATACGCGCGCTCTGGTCCAATTGCTTCGGATACGCGCGAGCAGCGGCAAAGTGAAGAGCATCCGATGAGTTTCTGTCCGGTATGCTCCCAGAAGCTGGAGCCCAAGCGCTGCAAGTTGATTTGTACGACCTGCGGGTATTACCTGTCGTGCTCGGATTATTATTGAGTCCACTCGGCAATGCAGTGACTGACGACTGGAATTTAGACACAAGCTCGATTCGCGAGGAGGACGGACTGTGGCACTGAAAATGACGGAACGCGTGGTGGATGGCGTGGTGGTAGTATCGCTCGAAGGGCGTATCGTTCTCGGCGAAGAGAGCAACGCGCTGCGAGAGAAAGTAAAATCGCTGCTGGCGGCAGGTCACAAGAAAATTGTCCTGAATATGAATGACGTCACATATATTGACAGCTCGGGGCTGGGCACGCTGGTCGCGGCGCACAGCAGCGCACGCGCGCAAGGCGCGTCTTTGAAACTCTGCAACCTGGGCGCGAAGTTCCAGGAAATTCTGCAGGTCACGAAGTTGGTGACCGTGTTCGAGGTTTACCCCTCGGAAGCCGCTGCCATCGCGAGCTTCGGAAAGTAAGTCCGCATTTATTTTTTAGTGGCACCTTCGGTCCTGCCGGCGGTGCCACTTTTTTATTATGTGGACTCGCGCATTGAAGGCGGGCTCCAAGCGGAGCCCGCACCCACTTTCATGGCGGGCTCCAAGCGGAGCCCGCACCCGTTAATCGGGCTCATAACTGCAGCCTGTACATCGTGATTCCGCTCATGAGTTTCGGGAAAAAGTCCGTGGATTTCTGCGGCAGAACCTCACCGGCCATGGCCATTTCCGCAACCGTTTCCACGCTGACGGAATTTAGCAGGAACGAGACCTGCGCGCGGCCCTGATCAACTTCCCCGATTGCCGTATCCATTTCACGTTCGTAGGTGATGTTCTTTTCCGTTTTTACAGCGTCCACGGTGATTCCCAATCCTTTTTCGAGGATCAGCCGGTGCAGTAAAACCACATCAAGCTGTCTCTGCGCCGCGGAAACTCCCGGAAGAAGAACTTCGAGGTTGGCTTCTCTCTTGAGCGAGCAGATGTGAAACGCTCCGCCGCAGGCATAAACACCGATGGCTCTTTGCTCTTTCCCGCGCCCCGCCAAATCGCTGCGAAATTTCTTGTAGACTTCGGAGCGATCCGCAGCCCCGGCAAAGGGATACGAGCGCCACTCGAACGCGTCGGCCAGCGCAGCGCGAAAAGTGTCGAAGGAGAAGCGCGGCACGTTCGTCACCACGCGGTGCGTTGGCAGGATGGTCAAGCCCTTTCCCGTCGTATTGAACAACGTCATCATCACTTTTTCATACGGCGCGTTGCGATCCACGCGGCCGGCGCGTGCGCGGCATTCGTCACGATAGGCCAGTGCCGTTTCATAGCGATGATGCCCGTCGGCGATGACCAGCTTTTTGTCCTTCATTTCGCGCTGGATCGATTCGATTACGCCCGGATCGGTGACGGGCCACAGGCGGTGCACCACGTCGTATTCGTCGCGAATCTCCACTTCCGGCTTTCCACGTGTAGCGGCGTCCAGAAGTGCATCCACGCGAGACGCAGCGTCGCTGTAAAGCATGAACAGCTGACCCGTGTGCGTTTTTGTGTGGCGCAATAATTCAAGCCGGTCTGCTTTTGGGCCCGAAAGCGTTTGTTCGTGGCGGAAAACGACGCCCGCGGAATAATCCTCGACGCGGCCAAGCGCGATGAATCCTTTGCGGACTCGCCGGTCGCTGCTTTCCGGCACGGGGTACTCTTGAAAATAGGCATACACCGAAGCCGCGGAGTCGCGGACGATGATTCCCTCGCGAATCCACTTTTCAAGCGCCTGAGCCGCGCGCGTGTAGACGTTATTTCCCTGCGAATCATCTGGCAGCGCTTTACCCTTCTCAACTGGAATCAGGTTGTAGGGACTCGCCGCCGCATATTTCTCCGCCATGGCCGGCGTGATTTTATCGTACGGCTGAGTCAGAACCTTCGCCGGATCCACACGAGCCGCATTGTACCGATACGCTTGAAATGGAAAAATCTCCGCCATCCGCACTTCCTCCTGTTGGAAAAAGATTTCTATGAATTTAGGTTTGGCCCGCACGCGGTTTCGGCATGAAGGGTTGACACCGGCACTTCAACAGCTTTTATCCATGATGGAAAGCCAGCCACTATATTACAATTAAAGCTTCATGGAGACCGCTGAAGATTCAAGGGAAGAAAAAAAGTCCCGCTTTTCTGACGTTCGCGCGCTGATCTTTGATCTCGACGGCACGCTGATAGATTCCAAGCTCGACCTGGCGCTATCAGTTAACGCGGTTTTAGCGGAGATGGGCCGCGAGCCGCTTCCTCACGAACAAATTTTCGGCTATATCGGGCAAGGCGCTCCGAAACTGATCGCGCGCGCGTTGGGAAAAGGCGCGACGCAGCAAGAATGCCGCCACGGTCTCGAATTTTTCATCCAGTATTATTCCATTCACAAGCTCGACAACACGTCGTTATATCCCGGCGTTCGCGAAACGCTGGACGCGCTTTCCGGAATGCCTATGGCGGTACTCACCAACAAACCCGTGGGCGCAAGCCGAGGTATTTTGCAGGGACTCGGCCTTGCGGAAACTTTTCAGATTATTTATGGCGGCAACAGCTTTGAACGAAAGAAACCCGATCCTATGGGAGTGGAAACAATCCTCCGCGAATTCGGCGCCGCCCCCGCGCAAGTCATGTTTGTCGGCGATTCCGAAATTGACGTGCAAACCGCGCGCAACGCCGGAACATGGGTCTGCGGCGTGACCTACGGCTTTGGCAGTCACCGCCTCGCCGAATTCCCTCCCGATCTCCTCGTCGACAACCTCACGGAACTTTTACCGCACCGCTCCGGCGCAACTGTCCAAGATCTCCGTTAGAACCGAGTCATCGCGTCTGCTGTTAGGCATTCCAAAAAAACTGCTTAGGGAAGTACGTCATGCGTTATACTGCGCGCAATTTGCGGGAGACCCATGGCGACCCTTCTCGGGAAACGTCTAGGGCCCTATGAAATCCTCTCTGCTATTGGTGCGGGTGGGATGGGCGAGGTGTATCGCGCGCGCGACACGCGGCTCGAACGCATCGTCGCAATCAAAGTTTTGCCAACCCATCTTGCAGATCGCTCCGAATTGCGCGAACGGTTTGAGCGCGAAGCTCGCACCATCGCCAGCCTGGATCATCCGCACATCTGCACTCTCTTCGACATTGGCCAGCGGGACGGAATCGATTATTTGGTGATGGAGTATCTGGAAGGCGAGACGCTCGCGCAGCGTTTGCTTAAGGGACCGCTGCCGCTCGAACAAGTGTTGCAGTACGCCATCGAGATTGCCGATGCGCTCGACAAGGCTCATCGCAAGGGCGTGACGCACCGCGATCTGAAGCCCGGTAACATCATGCTCACGAAGTCAGGGACGAAGTTGCTGGATTTCGGATTGGCAAAACTGAAACAGGAAGTCGCTCCGGCCAACGTGCAGCTTTCGGAACTTCCTACGGCGAATGACCCGCTGACGGCGCAGGGGATGATCGTAGGCACGCTGCAATACATGGCGCCGGAGCAGTTGGAAGGCAAGGAAGTCGATGCACGCACAGATATCTTTGCTTTTGGCGCTGTGGTCTACGAAATGGCCACTGGCAAGAAATGCTTTGAGGGCAAAAGCCAAGCCAGTTTGATTGCGAAGATTCTAGAGACCGATCCTGTGCCGATGTCTTCAATTCAGCGAATGACGCCTCCCACGCTTGATCGCGTCGTCAAGAGATGCCTTGCGAAGGAACCGGACGACCGATGTCAGAGCGCGAAGGATCTGACAGACGAGTTGAAGTGGATTGCCGAAGGTGGCTCGCAGGTTACGCCCGCACTTCCTGCCGCAATGAAAGGCATCGGGTCGCTCGGGCGATGGGCGCTAATCCTGAGCTTCGGTACCTTGCTACTAGGTGCGGCCATCACCGGCATTGCTCTCTGGAATCGGAAGCCCTCGTCTCTGCCGCAGCCTGTCAGCCGTTTGATGCTAAATCTACCGCCGGGCCAACAATTGGCAGGTCTGGAAAATGGCGCTGCTGCTGTCCTTTCTCCCGATGGCACACATCTAGCCTATGTCGCCCGTCAGGGCGGCACGCAACAGATTTATCTGCGTGCCATGGATAGCCTGGAGGCCAGGCCCATCCTTGGAACGGAAGGAGGCGTCACACCCTTCTTTTCCCCCGATGGCCAGTGGATTGGGTTTTTTGCTAGCGGAAAGCTTAAGAAGGTTTCGGTGGAAGGGGGAGCCGCGCTAAACCTCGGCGATGCTGCGAACCCTGACGGGGCCAATTGGGGCAGCCAGGGAATGATCGCTTTTCCACCCACACCGATCTCAGCTCTGCAGCAAGTGTCGGACGCGGGAGGCACCCCGCAGCCCTTGACTCGTCTCGGAAAAGGGGAGGTCGGCCACGGCTGGCCGGAGTTCTTACCGGGTGGCAAGGCAGTGCTCTTCGCTGCTGTTCATGCTACTGCCAATTGGACCAACGCGCAAGTTGCCGTCCAGTCGGTTGGAACGGGCGAACGGCGAAATCTGGTCCAAGGAGCGACCCAACCCCGCTACGCGCCCTCCGGGCATCTGATTTACGCGCAAGGGGGGAACCTCATGGCCGCGCCGTTCGATCCGCAGCGACTAGCGGTCACGGGCACAGCAGTCCCTGTGGTGGAGGGCGTCCTGCAATCCCCGGCTACCGGAGACGCCCAGTACAGCCTCTCCGCAACGGGATCGCTGGTCTATGTTCCGGGGAGCGTTCAGGGAGCACAAAGCAACCTGGTGTGGGTCAGTCGCAATGGGGCAGAGCAGCCCTTGGCCGCCCCCGCGAACGCCTACCTGGCCCCGCGGCTTTCCCCCGATGGCCGACGGGTAGCCGTAGGGATCACGGGGCAGGATTCTCAAGTCTGGCTGTACGATCTCTCCCGCGAGACGCTGACCCGGTTGACGTTCGAGGGGAATACGAACCAATACCCAAATTGGACACCGGATGGCAAGCGGATATCGTTTCGATCAAACAAGGAAGGTCCTCTGAATCTTTTCTGGCAGATGTCCGACGGCAGCGGTGGGCTGGAGCGGTTGCTCACAGGTGACGACGCCCAGACTGCGAATTCGTGGTCCCCGGATGGCCAACTGCTGGCCTTTGTTGAAGTCACACCCACGACAGGAATCGACATCTGGGTGCTGCGCATGAGTGATCGCAAGGCGCAGCCGCTGCTCCGAACGCCGTTCAACGAAAGCTCTCCCCGGTTTTCCCCCGACGGGCGCTGGCTGACCTATGTCTCGGATGAATCGGGCCGCTATGAGATTTATGTGCAGCCCTATCCGGGCCCAGGCGGGAAGTGGCAAATCTCGACTGAAGGCGGCACGGAGCCCGAGTGGAATCCGAACGGGCGGGAGTTGTTCTACCGCAGCGGCGATAAGATGATGGCCGTGGACATTGCCACTCAACCTGGTTTTGCAGCGGACAAACCGCGGATGCTCTTTGCGGGACAGTACGTGCCAACCCCGGTCACGTACCCCAACTACGACGTTTCTCCCGACGGCAAGCGCTTCCTGATGCTCAAGCGCAGCGAGCAAGCGGAGGCTGCACAGACACAAATCAACGTCGTGCTGAACTGGTTTGAAGAGTTGAAACAGAAAGTTCCGACTGGAAAAAAGTAATTACGTCTGCGGGCCATGCTCTGGTCATCACGCTAAGCTAAGCGACTCGGTTAGTTACTTCACAAAGCAATCTGGGTGGCTGCGCGGCTTCTCCACGGCGCTAAACCATTCCCAAGTGTCTTTCAAGCCTTCTTCAAAACTGAAGTGCGGGATGTAGCCGAGAACTTCCTTTGCCCTGGAGATGTCCGCTTGCGAATCGCGGATGTCTCCTTCGCGAGGCGGACCGTATTTTGGTTTTACGGGGCGTCCCGTAATTTTTTCCAGCAGCGCCAGTGTCTGGTTCAGGGTATAGCGGCAACCGGTGCCGATGTTAATTGCGAGTCCCGCGGCGCGTTCGGCTTCGAATGCCAGGATATTTGCCTCCACGGCATTTCCCACATAGGTGAAATCGCGTGATTGCTCGCCATCTCCGTAGATAGTCGGCTGCGTGCCATTGAGTATGGCGGCGTTGAAGAGAGAGAGCACACCGGAATAGGGCGACCCGGGATCCTGCCGCGGTCCGAACACGTTGAAATAGCGCAATGAAACAAATTCCAGGCCGTAGCATCGCTGAAATATCTGGCCGTAAATTTCGCCCGCAAGTTTCGTCAGGCCATAGGGAGAAATCGGCGCCGGAGGCATGTCTTCGCGTTTGGGCAGAGTCGGAGTTTCTCCGTACACAGCGGAGGAACCGGCGAATACTACGCGTTTCACTTTCTCGTCTCGCGCCGCCACCAGAACGTTCAATGTTCCGTCCACATTGACGTGGTTGCTCCCCAGAGGATCGTTCACGGATTTGGGTACGGAGGTCCTGGCGGCCAGATGCAACACATAGTCGACGCCGCGGCACGCCGTACGCATCCGATCCAGATCGGTAATGCTGTACCGCAGGAGTTCCACCTTGTCCTGCACCTCAATGAGGTTCTCCGCCCTGCCAGTCGAAAGGTCGTCGAGCACGACCACCTCGTGGCCGCGACGCACCAGTTCGTCCACCGTATTCGATCCGATGAATCCCGCGCCTCCTGTGACCAGGTAACGCATCGACTAGCTCCTCTCAGCACAGAACGTGATTAGCCGCGTGCTCTCGCCGTCCCGAAATGTGGGGGATGCAGAGGGAAACCACGGACACGACTGCACTGGTTTACCCGCCGCTTTTTTTGTACCCTTTCACTATAGCGTGCCTTCCCGGACAATGTCATGCTCTTCGGGATGGCTCGCGATAGCAGCGCCCCAGCTTTAGCGGATCGATAGGATTGAATGGTCAAATCGAAATCAAGTAAGGTACGAATCATCCGCGGTGTGGTAGCGCTTGCCATCATAGCAGTGTGCTCTTCCATAATTCTTGCTCAGAAACCTAAGCGCCCCAAAGCGCGGCCTAACGCTCCTGCCCCGGCGATCGCCGCGCCTGTGGCTGCCGTCCCGTTCCGTGCAGGCGAAAATTTGGAGTATCGCGTCTTGTTTTCCAAATATTCCGTCAATGCCGCAAAGATTGAAACTTCCGTAGTCGAACAACGCCCTTTCTTCGGACACCTGGCGTGGCACTTTCGCGCTTCCGCGCACACCATGGATACCACGCGAATGCTCTTTGCCATTGACGACCAGATAGACTCCTACACGTCCGCCGCCAACTTGTTTTCACTGCAATATGAAATGTATTTGCACGAGCAAGGGAAAGAGCAAACGTCGCTTTATCGCATGACCACGAATGCCAACCCTGCCCCTGCGGACGTCACGGCACTGCGCGTTGTGCCTGGAACGCAGGACGCCATCGGTTTTCTCTACACACTGCGCGCGGCGGATTGGCAGGCGGCCCCGCAACTCAAGGCGCCTGTGTTCGATGGACGACGCCTGTACGATACAGTCGCCCGGATCGACACGCCCGAAGGCAACATTAGCGTTCCGGCAGGCAACTTCCCGGCATTTCGTATCGCGATTCAGCTTTTCGATCATGGGAAGGAAGTCACCGATACACGCGTGTGGGTGTGGATCGCCAGGAATGCGGCACACACACCAGTACTGGTGGAAGCTGAAATCCCCTTCGGAACTTCGCGTATCGAACTCATGCACTTGCCCTAATCGCGCACGGGCTGCGCGCCTCATATTTCCGACCGAGTGTAATTCTTCAGGAATACATGCAACTCTGCGTGGTTGCGGCTGGCGGTTACTTCTTCTTGGCTGCGGGTAACGGATCGGGTAGAACCCAATCTTCCGGCGGGAATGCAATGCGCCAAAAATCAGGCGAGGGTGTCGTGAAGTCAATACCGACCTGAATCTTGCCGCCGGTTGCAGGGCCCATATACACGACTTTACACGTCAAATCCTGCTGCGTTGCGCGATTCTTCAAACGCAGCGTTTGCCCTTTTACAACCCTCGCGGCGAGCGCGACCATGGCACCATGGGCATTCACGACCAGTGTTTGTGTGTCTTCCTGGAAAGCGGGATCTTTTCCACCTTCGTTCGACACGGTGACTGGCACGCTGACGATCACTCGTTGGCTGCGTCGGCGGCTGGACTCTCCACCGCCTCTGACTGGGTCCCAAGTCGACATGCTACTACGCTAGAGCACCAGGCTAATTCTTACAAGATAATGCCTGCCGGAATCAGTCAATGAGTAAACGGTACGGAAGCGCGGGAGGAGGTGTGGACAGGAAATTGCTCCTAGGGGCGGCAATTTGTCCGGAGAGTTACGCTTTTTTTGCGAACCGAATTTCCTCGATCAGGGAGCAGGCAATGTGCCCGATTGTAATGTGAGATTCCTGAATGCGCTGCGCGTCCTGAGAGGGCACGTTCAGCAGCAAATCCACCTTGTCAGCCAGCGCGCCGCCTGTTTCGCCCGTCAATGCCACCCGGAGCGCGCCGCGGAGCGCGCCGGCTTCGACCCCGCGCACGACGTTGGGACTGTTTCCGCTGGTGGAAATGGCCACCAGGATATCTCCGCGCTCCACCAGCGATTCAATCTGCCGCGAGTAAAGTTGTTCGAAGCCGTAATCGTTGCCGGCGGCCGTCAAAACCGAAGTGTTCGTAGTCAGCGCCAGCGCTGGAAGACTGGGGCGATCAGTGTGCAGGCGTACAACGAGTTCAGCCGCCAGATGCTGGGCGTCAGCGGCGCTGCCGCCATTGCCGAAAAATACGAGTTTACGTCCCGCTGCGAGGGCTTCGGCGGAACGCATTGCAAATGCTTCAATGCGGACGAGCAACTCCTCGGAGAAACTCTGCTTTATGCGGCAGCTTTCACGGAGTTGCTCGCGAATCTTTTCGATATGCGCGCCCATGGCGTCCTAGACGAGAATAATCTTATTGCGGTGGCGAGCAATACGGCGCGTGGCATTTCGTGAATCAATTACCAGCTGAGACGATTCCACGATCATCGGATAGTCGTAGCTGGTGTGGTCGGTGGCGATCAGAACGCAATCGTAACCGGCGAGCATTTTGGGGTCCAGCTGCACGGATTTCATGCCTTCAAAGTTGTAATGGCGCAGCTTCTGAATTTCCGGAAAGTACGGATCGTTGTAATCAACCTTGGCGCCGCGCGTGGTCAACAGCTCGAGAATTTTCAGCGAAGGAGATTCGCGCAGATCGTCTACATCTTTTTTGTAGGCCACGCCGAGCACCAGCACGCGCGAGCCTTTCAGCGATTTCTGCCGGTCGTTCAGGGCCGACGCAATGGCGTCAACAACGTGATAGGGCATGGCCGTGTTCACTTCTCCGGCCAACTCGATAAAGCGCGTCGCGAAATCATACTCGCGCGCCTTCCACGACAAGTAATAGGGATCAACGGGAATGCAATGCCCGCCAAGACCTGGTCCGGGATAAAACGGCATGAACCCGAACGGCTTGGTGGCCGCCGCGTCGATCACTTCCCAGATATCGAACCCCATGCGCGCGCCCAACATTTTCAGCTCATTGACGAGCGCGATGTTCACGCACCGGAAAATATTTTCGAGCAGCTTACTCATCTCCGCCGCGCGCGTTGAGCTGACCGGGACAACTCGCGCCACGATCTGCGCGTACAGCGATACCGCGGCACGCCCCGACGGCGGATTCACGCCGCCAACTACTTTGGGAATCTGCGCCAGGCCGTACTGCTTGTTGCCGGGATCTTCGCGCTCGGGGGAGAACGCCAGAAAGAAATCCGTGCTGACTTGCTCATTTTCCGGCCCGTGAGCGATGGGGCATTTCATCCCTGTCTGTTCCAGGATTGGCAGGACTAGTTCTTCAGTCGTGCCCGGATACGTCGTCGATTCCAGAACCACCAACTGCCCGCGCTGCAGGTGCGGTCGGATTGACTGCGCCGTCTCCTCGACGTAGGAAAGGTCCGGCTCACGGCGTTGATCAAGCGGCGTGGGCACGCAAATCAGGACGGCATCCATTTCGGCCAGCCGCGAAAAATCCGTGGTGGCGCCGAAATGTTTGGACTGCACGAATTGCTGAATCTTGTTCTGTGAAATGTGCTGGATGTAGCTCTGGCCGCGATTCAGTTTCTCAACTTTAGCGGGATCGGTATCAAAACCGGTAACGCGGTGTCCAGCCTCGGCAAATCGCAGCCCGAGCGGCAGCCCGACATAGCCGCACCCGATGATTCCGACTCGGAGTTGAGAACCCTTAAAATATTCTGGTCTGCGGTCTGTAGGCATGGAAATCTTCTGCGCTCCTGATTATGACGGGTTCCACTCTTCACTGAAGCCTTTCGATTGAAAGGGCTCAGGGTAAACGTTCAGCGTAGAATAGAACCGAATATCGGGGGCTTCAATCGAAGTCCGCGCACCCGTTGGAATCTTTCCCCCGCGTCAGGGGAACGCAGACTATAACAATTTTTCGCAGCCTGTACCATACCCTGTAGCCCCCCAAAGACTAAGGTCGCAAGCCCCGGAAAACTACAATGACTGCTTTATGGGTTCAGCGGTACGTTTCTGGTAACAAAGCAGGATAAGGTCAGCCCGGCGGCGAACTCCAAACTTGCTCAGCAGATTCGACACGTGAAATTTTACGGTCCGTTCGGAAATATTAAGTTTGTTGCCGATCTCTTTGTTGGCCAAATTCTCCAGCAGCGAATTCAACACTTCCTGTTCGCGGCGGCTCAAGTCGGCAGAGGAATCGGCTTTCAAGCGGCGACTGTGGGACCCGCCCAGGATTGAGTCGACAAAACCGGAGAGCACCGCGCGGGGCACCCAGAATCCCCCGTTGGCAACCAGTGGTAAGGCGCGCGGCAACTGTTCCCGGGCTTCCTCATAGGTAAGCAGCCCCTTAGCGCCCATCTGCAGCAGTGAATAATTTTCGGAAGCGTCGAATTTTTCAGCAACGACGATAATGCGTGCCTCTGGATAGTGATCCAGGATATTGGACAGCAGCGCCCCAGCCGCCGGCCGGGCTACGTGCGCGTCCACCACGTAGACGACCGCGCGCGGAACTTGGAGGTGGCGCAGGTCGGGCCCCAGCGTTGATGACAGATGTCGCGGGATCAGCTTGAACGCAGGATTCGCAAGCACGCGTTCGAATTCGCTCAGCACAAGTGGGTGCGGCGAAAGCAAACAAACCTGCAATGTGCTTTTTCGGGCGGCCTTCTTCACAATTATCGAGGTTATCTGATCGGTGAATTGGTAGCAAGGCTCGAGCTTGCGGGAGTTGCGTAGGGTACAACGGTCGGAAAGATGCCCTTAGGGGCCTATTTCACAACCGTCCATTTCGTGATTTCCGGAGAACCTTCGACAAGTTCCGGGACCAGCTTCAGGAGCGCTTGCAGGTGTGCTGTACCGAAATGGGCATCCAGCGCAGCCTGGCTCGCCCAATTCTCATAAAACACAAAGAGGGCGGGATCGCTTTGCGATTCGTGGAGCTCGTACGTGATGCAGCCCGCTTCCGCGCGCGTGGGTTCGGGTAGACGTTTTAATTCCTGCAGCAAGCGTGCTTCCTGGCCAGGTTTCGCCCGGAAATGCGCAAGAATCGTCACTTCGCTCATGGCATCTGCCCTTTGTCTACTTTTTGCTTATAAATCGAGTGTGCGATGCGGGGTGTCCTGCGAGGCGACAATCAGTTCGCCCAAAAAAGGGGCAGTGCCCGGCCTCCGGCCCAACGCTTCCTGCGCCGAAATGCGCGCTACGTCAGGATTGTTATTGTTCTCGGAAAGGTGTGCGAGGACGACGTATCGCGCGTGGGCGTCAAAGCCTTCCGAATCGGCCAGAAATTCGCTGACCGTGTGATTCGAAAGGTGTCCCGTGCGGCTCATCACACGCTGCTTGATGTGCCAGGGATACGGCCCAACCTTCAACATTTCAAGATCGTGGTTGGATTCCAGCATCAGGCAATCGGATTCGCGCAGGTGAAATTTCACGAGCTCCGGAAGATAGCCGAGGTCAGTAACAATGGCGACTTTCGTACCACCCGCGCGAAAAGTGAATCCCAGCGGATCGATGGCATCATGCGGAATCGAAAATGGAGAGACTTCAATATCGCCAACAATGAAGCGGTGTCCTGCACGGATGTGTTCGACATGGTCCAGGCGCTTCTGCGCACTCTCGGGAAGAATGCGGTTTACTTCGGAGTGCGTGGCTTCGGTCAGGTACACCGTGGTGCGCCACTGGCCGAGGACCTGCGCCAGTCCGCCGATATGATCGCTATGTTCGTGGGAGATAACAATGCCGTCGAGGCGATCGACCAAGCGCTCGACCGTGGCCAGCCGCCGCAGCGTTTCTTTTTTGCCGAGACCCGCGTCCACCAGCAGACGCGTGCGCTCGGTTTCGAGAAGCGTGCAATTGCCCGAGCTGCCTGAAGACAAGATCGTGACGCGCAGTCGAATATTCCCCCCAGCGAATGGCCGCAGCAATCCGAAGCCCCACGGATGATGACAAAGTGCGAGGCCGCCGTCAATAACATCGCGGCCAATTCGCCAACATTTTTATGAGATTGGAAACGAGGAAGACTACGACGAGGGACCGCGCATCCGATCAAGCGAGCAATTCAGGCGTGATACGCAAACCTTTCAGGTTGCCGAGTACCGTGAGGGCCAGCCGCTCAGGCTGGAAGAAATCATGAGCGATGGCCAGAACTTCCTCGCGGGTCACAACCTCGATGGACGCCAGCATTTCGTCGAGCGACAGAAAGCGATTGAAATACATCGCCTGGCGCGCCAGGTTGGAGATTCGCGCGCTGGTCGATTCCAGAGAAAGCATCATCGAGCCTTTGAGATGGTCCTTGGCGCGGCGCAACTCTTCGTCGCTCACCACTTCTTGCCGGATGCGGTGGAACTCTTCCACCACGGAACGGATCAATTGTTCCGCGGATTCCGGCGACGTTCCGGCGTATACGGAAAGCACGCCTGAATCGGTGTACGGAGAGACTTCACTGAAAATTGCGTACGCCAGGCCTTGCCGCTCGCGAATATTCTGAAACAGCCGGGAAGACATGCCGCCGCCGAGAATAATATTGAGCAGCGACGCAGCATAGCGGCGTTCGTGCGCGAGTGGATAGGATGGTACGCCGAGAACGATGTGCACCTGCTCGAGTTCCTGCTTGTGGCGTTGTTCGACACTGGCATGTGACTTGGGAGGCGTGTGTTTTTCCACGCGGCCCGCTCGAGTCGCGCCGCCAAACGCGCGCGACACCATGTCCACCAGGCGCGCATGTTCCAGATTCCCCGCAGCTGTAATCACGATGTTGTTCGACGCGTACCACGAATGAAAGCTGTCAAGCAGCGTATCGCGCGAAAATTGCGGGATCGTTTCGGGCGTGCCCAGAATCGGCAGGCCAAGGGGATGTCCGCGCCAGAAATTCTGGGTAAACATTTCGTGAATCACGTTTTCAGGATTGTCTTCGTCCATCTTGATTTCTTCGAGGACAACCTGCTTTTCCTTGACAATGTCCGCGGCATCAAATCGCGGGCGCAGCACCAGGTCGGAGAGCACGTCGAAGGCGATTGGCAAATGCTCGTCGAGAACCTTGGCATTGAAGCAGGTCATTTCCTTGGCCGTAAACGCATCAAGCATTCCGCCGAGCGAATCCATCGATTGCGCGATCTCTTCTGCCGTGCGCCGTTCGGTGCCTTTGAACACCATGTGTTCGATGAAATGCGCGATTCCGTTGCTTTCCGGCGATTCGCCGCGCGAACCCGTGCCCAGCCAGATGCCCACCGACACGGAACGCACATACGGCATTTTTTCCGTAACCACGACTAGGCCGTTGGGCAGTTCCGCCCGTTCGATATCGCGCGCAGGTTGGCTCATTTTTATTATTTTGGCACAGGAATCGCGCGAATGCGAAGCCTGATCATTCAACGTGCGCTCGGGAAGTCACGATCCATGAGCAGGATTTTCATTCGGCTAAAGAACCGAAGAGTCCGTGTAGCACCTGGGAATCGCCGCACGCCAGCGGCTTAAAGCCGGTTTGAGAATGCAGGATTTCGTCACGGCTGAAGCCGTGACCCACAAACATTTTGTGTAGGCGAACTGCTTCTGAGAGCCTGTTTGGCAACGACGGAATATTTGTGGGTCGTGGCTTTAGCCACAACATAAACGCCGTGGAATCGGTGCGGCTTTAAGCCGCTGAGGTTCAGATATTGCGGTTGCCACACGGACTCTGAAGACGCGGGCTACAAAAACTACTATCCCACGGAGAGGCTACATGATGCCAGGTGGTTCTACGCGCTTGCCTGATTCAGAAGTTCGATGGACGCACGGTCAAGCTTAAGTTCGACAGCGGGAATCAAATCGTTTAATTGCTCGATACTCGTGGCGCTGACGATGGGCGCCGTGATGCTGGGACGCGCCAGGAGCCAGGCAAGGGACACTCTTGCCGGTGTGGCATTATATTTTTTCGCGACTTCATCCAGCGCAGCGAGAATCCTGAACCCTCGCTCGTTGACATATGTTTTCAGTATCCGGGCGCGAGGTCTCTGTTCTATGTCGCGTTCCGAGCGATATTTCCCCGTCAGAAATCCGCTCGCTAGCGGGTAATAATTGATGACGCCGATTCCTTCCTTCAGGCACAGCGGTTCGAGCTGCGTTTCGAATTCCGCGCGGTCGTAAAGATTGTATTTGGGTTGAAGGCTCTCGTACCTCGGCAGACGTGACTTCTTGCTGATTTCAAGTGCCGCGGCGAGTCTATCCGCCTTATAGTTGGAAGCCCCGATGGCTCTCACTTTGCCCTTTATGATGAGTTCCGCATACGCATCTAGCGTTTCCTCGATCGGTGTGTCGAGATCGTCGACGTGGGATTGATAGAGGTCGATGCGATCGGTTTGCAACCGCCGCAAAGAGTCTTCGGCTGCGCGCAAAATATAGGCTTTGGAAAGACCTTTCTTATCCGGCGCCATTTCCATGCCCACTTTGGTTGCGACGATAACCTTGTTGCGATTCCCGCTGCGCTTCAGCCAGTTGCCAATAATCGTTTCCGACTCTCCGCCCGTGTGGCCGGGCGCCCATTTGGAATAAACATCGGCTGTATCGATGGCGTTGAAGCCCGCCGCGACAAAGGCATCTAGCAGCTTGAATGAACCAGCTTCATCCACGGTCCATCCAAAGACATTTCCTCCGAAAACGAGTGGAGAAATTTCCAGTCCCGAGTTGCCCAGTTTGCGCTTATTCATTTCAGTCCTTCCTCAACTTGCGGCTTGAGCCACGGATTTGTTCACCTGCTTTGGATGAAACTTCGACGAACAAAGGTACACGTCGCGACGGGGCGCCGCAAATAGAACCACCAGGGAGTGACGGCGAAAACCGTCACAGGCGGGAGCGCGTGTTAATATCAGATGTTAGGGAACGGAGATTGCGCGTGCCTGTGGAACTGCTTGGAAAATCGGCGGAGGAAATGCGGGCTTTTTTCGCTTCGCTGGGCGAGCCTGCTTATCGAGGCGCGCAATTGTATCGCGCGCTGTACGTCGAGCGCCGCTTCGATTTCGCCGCGATGACGAATGTGCCCGCCGCGTTGCGGGAACGCCTCGCGCAAGAAGCGCGCATCACGCTTCCGCGCATCGTGCGCCGATTTCCGTCTGTCGATGGTTCCATCCGGTATTTGTTCTCGATTGGCGCAGAAAATGAAAAGCCCGCGCAAATCGAGGCTGTCTTCATGCCCAAGGAAGGCCGCCAGACGATTTGCATTTCAACGCAAGCGGGTTGCGCCGTCGATTGCCACTTTTGCCTTACCGCACAATTGGGATTGATTCGCAACCTGACGGCGGGAGAAATTATCGGGCAAGTTCTGGTGGCGCTGGAAGAAAATCGCGAGCAACTCACCCCGCAAACAAACGTCGTTCTGATGGGCCAGGGCGAGCCGCTGCTCAATTATGACGCGACGATGTCCGCCATACGCATCATGCTCGATCCCAAAGGCGTCGCGCTGGCGCCCCGGCACGTCACACTTTCCACGAGCGGCATCGTTCCGGGAATCGAGCGGCTGGGGCAGGAAAAAATTCGCCCCAACCTGGCAATTTCCCTGAACGCTTCCTCGGACGAGCAGCGCAACGCGCTGATGCCGATCAATCGCAAGTATCCGCTCGCAGTTCTGCTCGATGCCTGCCAAAAATATCCTCTTCGGCCTCGAGAACATTTCACCATCGAATATGTTCTGCTCGGTGGCGTGAACGATTCGCCGGACGATGCGCGCCGTGTCGTTCGTCTGCTCGCACACATCCGCGCGAAAGTGAATCTGATTCCCTGGAATCCGGGCAATTTGCCGTACCGCGCGCCAACCGCGGAGAGCATCGAGGAGTTCAAGACGATTCTCATCGAAAAGGGAGTTCCCGCATTCGTGCGCTATTCGCGCGGCCAGGACGTTTTTGCGGCCTGCGGCCAACTCGCCTCGATTGAAAGTGCAAATCAACTAACAACCTTGCGATAGGACAGGCGCCCTTGCCTGTCCTTAAAAAGCGAACAGTGAAGACGTGACGAACCAATCCGCTACACGCGGGGGTTTTCTAATTTACTTTTCCGATGGAGTCGCGGCGTTGCGGATAAACAAGAGCGCCTGTTCTACTTCCGAATTCCAATCACTGCCATCATCCGTCCTGTCTGTACGCCTTCGCGGCGATAGCTGAACAGCAGATCCGTGCGGCAAGCCGTGCAGAGATCGCTCACCGCTATCTTCGATTCCGGCACTCCTGCGTCAATAAGTTGCCAACGATTTGCGGCGCGCAAGTCGAGTTGCACGCGCGGCGGAGGCGGAACGTGCCCCGGCGGCATCATGGTCAACCATGGAAGCCAGAGCGGCTCTTCGCCATGCGCGAGTTGTTCAAAAGGCCCGTCAAACCACTCGGAAGCTTTCGGAAATTGCGTGGCGAATGCCTGCGCGACTTCGGGACCGACTTCATAGCAACAGCGGCCAATTGCCGGACCGATTGCCGCGACAACATCGCGCGGGCGCGTCCCGAATTCCATCTGCATCCGGCCAAGTGTCTTTACCACAATGCGCGCAAGCGTTCCGCGCCAGCCCGCGTGAATGGCCGCAACCGCGCGTTGCCGCGTGTCCGCCAGTAGAATTGGCACGCAATCCGCAGTCTGAACGCCAAGCAGAAGTCCCGGCGTCCGCGTTGCCAAAGCATCTGCATGGGGAGCTTCGGCCTCGGGCGCGGCTGCGACATGAACTACGTCTGAATGAAATTGCCGCAATGCGACGAGCGGCATTTGTCTGGTCGCAACTGCCGTCGCGAATTTTGCGCGGTTTTCCGCGACGCTCTCGCGCTCATCCCAATCCGTGAAGCCCAAATTCAGCGCGGGCTTGCCGCCCAGCTCACTTTCGCCTCCCGGGCGCGTGCTGAATCCGTGCACGAGCCAATCAATGTTTCCCAATACAGGCGATTCCACGATCTGCAGACCGCGCGCACGGCGGATTTCCCAGGCAGGGGCGTCGCGCCGAGCTAAAGGGTGCGCTCCGGGATGCGCGGAGCCGCGTTTTGACAAACGAGTTTTCATTGCGCGCGCCATGTTATTTTGTGTCCTAAAAACCCTAACCACTTTAGCGTAATGCGTAGGGTTCTGTCTCACTTGTGCGCGTAGGACAGGCACTCTTGAGTGTGAGTGAGTTGCCACACGGACACACTCTTGCCTTTCCTGTGTACTCGCTAAGTTGAGCGTCTGTCCGATCATTGCCACAGTCCCCATATAAACCGGACGGGCCAGAGTGCCTGTCCCACTACGAACGGGCGCCGCATTCAGAAAGTGACGCGTTCGCCCTGATCGGTATAATTGATCGGTATAATTTTATGCATTGCGAGAACCGTGCACCACTCGCGGTCTGGAGTCTTGATGATTGTCGGACTGGGCGTTGACATCACGAAGATCAACCGCATCGAAGCGGCAATCGAGCGCCGCGGCCGACCTCTCCTGGAACGCCTTTTCACGCCCGCAGAGATTGCCTACTGCGAATCACATCGTCGTCAGAGCGAACGGTTCGCCGGTCGTTTCGCGGCCAAAGAAGCGGCAATGAAGGCGCTAGGGACAGGCTGGGCGAGTGGCGTGCGCTGGATCGATATTGAAGTGGTTCGAGAGCGCAGCGGAAAACCTACGCTGCGATTGGCGGGGGTCGCCTGCGAGATTGCTCGCGGGCTGGGCGTCAAGAATATCGCCCTGACCATCGCCCATGATGGAAACACCGCTCTGGCACTGGTTATATTCGAAGGATAGTTTTTCCAAACTACTTATACCCAGGAACGCCAATCTCCCGATTGGTGATGTGAAAAACGCCAATCGGGAGATTGCCGTTCCTGGGACTCGAACAGCTAAGGTTCTAACCGAATCGATTCTTATCGCTGCGTCGGGAATTTCACTGCAGGCGTTGCTGAAAAAATATCGGCGTTCGCAGGATGCGTGGGAGTATCGACGGCTGCGATTTCAACTTCCGCCGTTGCGGGAATTTTTGTCGGAGGCAGGCAGGAGTCCTGGTTGCAGGCCTGATAGCCGACGGTGAGACCTATTTTTTTTTGCCCGAGAGGCGCGCCGGCTTCTGCGCGCAGTTTCATTTTTACGGTGAATGAACCTTCATAAACGCGCAGCGGCGTTTTGGAAAATCGGAAGGTGCGCATCACCCCGCGCGGATAAGACGTTTCCACCAGCGCGACTCCCAATGGAAGGTCGGCGGTAATTTTCGTGGGAATCAGATATTCTTCCGAAGGTTCATGCGCGTTAATGTGAAAACCCGGAGAAATTTTCGCTACGAGCGCGATTTCAAACGCATGGCCGCGAGGCACAGGCTGCAGCGATACGTACGCCTGCGGTTGAAGAACGCTGGCCGCGGCGGGATAAGGCTTGTCCTGCGCGAGACCGATAGTGGCCAGCGCAATGGCTAAAAGCGGTGCGAACAGGGCTCTGTATTTTGGCCCGCGATTATTGCGGTCAGATGCGGGTACACGCCGCGAAATATTAGGATTTCGTGCGTCTTCTTGAAATAAAGAAATCATGATAATTACACACTCACTGGGCTGCCGAGTTGCTCCGTCAGCAGCCTTCCCATCAGTTGCATCAGCGTCTCGCCCGTTTTTTCCAGAACGAATGCATTTGCCGCATCCGACCAGGCCAGCTTAAAACTGGTAGACAGCGCGGAAATCCAAATCTGGCGCACCGGCGTGTTCGGACTGATGACGAACTTGGCTTCTTCGGGCTCCTCGAACAATACTTCGAGTTTTCCGCTCCCGCCCTCGACCTCGAATCCGTGAACGTCGCCTACTTGCTGAAGCCGGCGGCGCAGTTCGTCGAAAGCGGTATCACATCGCTTCTGAAAATCTTTTTCATCCATGGTTGTATCAGAGTACCGCGAAGCTTTAACAGGGGCAAGTTAGTTGGCAATTTAAGGTGCTTGAGTCTATGTTGTTGGTTCGAGCTTCCAGTCTAGAACTCAGCGAAATTCGTCAAAGCACTGTTGGCATACCCATTTCTTGGTGTCTGGTTTCTTCAAAACGTTACTTCCCTTTTCTTGGGCTGGCTGTATCAGCGTGGGCTCGTCGTCATACTCAACCATTGTTAAATATCCGCTGTGGAGAATCTCCGGTGCATCAAACTGGGCGAATTTTGCCATGCAACCCTCACAATGATCGTGGTCCCATTCGGCGCTTGGGGCGGCATAGTCGGCCAATTGAAACGAGGAGCCCCTCAGTTGCTGCAAAGAACCGAGTTTGAATTGCTTCCACTCTTCATCGGAACTCATACCACAATCCTCGCGAACAAGACGAAAAGTACGTCACTCATATCGCAGAGCGTCAACCGGATCGAGGCGCGCGGCCTTTACTGCGGGGTACATGCCAAAGAAGAGGCCAACGCTCATCGATACAATGACCGCCAAGGCCACCGCCCATAGCGGAACGGTCGAAGGAAGTCTGGGCAGAAATTTATTAATGGCCAGACTGATGGCGATGCCCAGCAGTACGCCGATGACACCGCCCGAACCAGTGAGGACCACGGCCTCGGTGAGGAATTGCCAGATGACGTCGCTGCGGCGCGCGCCGATTGCCTTTCGGACACCAATTTCGCGCGTACGTTGCGTGACCGACATCAGCATAATATTCATCACGCCTACGCCGCCCACGAGCAATCCAATCGAGCTGACGACCGCCGTGAGCAAGGCGACCGAACCCGTAATTTCCTTGACCTGACTGGCAATTTCAGCGGCGGTTGCCAGGCCGAAATTTTCAGGCGCGGAATAGGGGACGCGACGCCTGCGCCGCAATACGCTGCGAATTTCATCCTGAGCTTCCGCCATGCGACCGGAGGCGGCCACGGCGCCAATAAAATGTTCGTCATCCGCAGGATGGTGTTTTCGATAGGTGCGGTAAGGCACGATGACCTGATTTTCAACGCGCGGATTCTGGAAAAGCTCGCCTTTGCGATGCTCGAGCACTCCGATGACGCGGTACGGAAATCCTTCCACGTAAATCGTCCTGTCCAGCGGATCCTGGCCCTGAAAAAAAGTTTTGCCCAGATCGTAGCCGATCACAGCAACGTCGGCACGATGCAGGTCCTCCGCCTCGGTAAAAAAGCGGCCGACGTAGGGGCGCGCGTTGAAGACTTCCTCATACTCCACAGTCGCTCCCGAGTAATCCAGGCCGGAAACTTCCTTGTCCTTGTAACGCGCGGTTTTAATCGGCAAGCGAGTGAAGTCATACACGCGCTTGAAGACAGTAACGGCCACCTGAGTCACGGATGGGCACTGCTCGCGGATCGCCAAGCCGTCTTCGAGCGTCAGTGGCTTGCGATTGCGTTCCTCAGCGCTCAGCCGTCCGGTATTTATGCCGGGAGCAACTTTGAAAATCCAGATGGAGTTCGGGCCATAATCGTCCAGATATGCTGTGACATTGGCATAAAATCCCACCAGGATCGAAGCGACAGTAATCAGTGCGGTGATTCCGATAACGACGCCCAACACGGTCAGAAACGAGCGCACTTTGTTCTCGCGCAGCGTGTCCAGCGCCATCCTCGCGTTTTCACCTAAGGCCATTCGCATAAAGAGTCTTTTTGTAGTGGGCTCCACGCTTCACTCGAAGCGTTCAGCGTAAAAGTAGACCCCGCGCCTTTTTCCGGCGGGCTCAAAGTAGAGCCCGCACCCGTCAAACTTCCTGCCGCAATGCTTCGATCGGGTTCAGGTTCGCGGCTTTATTTGCTGGATACAGGCCGAAAAATATGCCCACCGCTGTTGAAACCGATAAGGCGATGAGCACCGCGGAAATCGGAACGTGCATGGGCACCGGAGTGTTCGCGGTGACAATTTCGGCGAACACGTAAGCGAAGGCTACGCCGATGATTCCTCCGATGGTGCACATCACGGCCGTCTCGGTAAGGAATTGCAGCAGGATATCCGCGCGGCGCGCGCCCAGCGATTTGCGCAGGCCTATCTCCCGCGTGCGTTCGGTGACCGTCGCAAGCATCACGTTCATAATCACCACGCCGCCAATCACGATGAATACCGCGACGATGCCAATCATCGATGCGGCCAGCGCGCCAGTGATTCGCTTGAACAATTCCACCAGTGAGCCCGAATCCAGGATGCCGAAATTATTTGTTTCGTTGGGCTTCAAATGCCGGCGCGCTCGCATCAACATTTCCATCTCTTCCTGTGATCGCGCCATCCAATCGCCGCCGCGCGTTTGCACGTTAATTCCGAGACTGGTTTTGCTGGTACCGTAGAACTTCAAGTAAGTTTCGATCGGTATGTAAACGAAATTATCCTGTGTCTGGCCCAGGACGGTGCCGATGGGTTTGCCGACTCCGACCACTTCGTAGGGGCGCCCGTCAATGTCGAGTTCCTTGCCGACTGGATCGCGCCCCGGAAAAAGTTTCTCGGTTATATCCACGCCTATGAGCGCAACCATGGAGCGGTGCTCGTTATCAGTGTCCGTGATGTAGCGCCCCTCCGCGGGCTGCTCCGTTTTCATGTCACCGATATTTGCCGTCACACCGAAAATCGTGGTGTCTTCGACGGTCTGGCCATTGGCTTTCGTGCGCCCCAGTCCGTTCGCCTGCGCGCCAACGCGGAGGGCCAGCCGCGCATTGTCTCGCAGATATTCGTAGTCTTCCCAGGTCAATGGCTTGTTGCGGCGCGTGGCTTTCACGAATTCATTGGTATCAGGGATAATCGGAAAGCGCAGAACCAAGAATACGTTCGATCCAAGATTCGCGACGCGGTTGGCAACGTACAGGTTCACACCGGAAATCAGCGCGACCACCATAATCAGCGTGGAAACTGAAAGCACGATTCCCAGCAACATCAGGAAGGAACGCAGTTTATGCGTGCGCAGCGTTTCGAGGGCCACAAAGATGGGTTCCCGCAGATGAATGCGAGTCTTCATGTAAAGGCGCGCAGTAACTGAAATTCAGAAGATTCCTACAACAAGCCTTCAATCGATTTGGCAATATCGTCGTGATTTACGAGGCCAACGATGGTCTTAATCTTCTTACCGTCGCGCGTAAATAGCATGCTGGTGGGCAGGCCCATGATGCTGCCAAACTTGTCTGCGATCGCGTCGTTGCCGAGCAAAATCGGATAATTCATTGCCTCTTTTTGGCCATTTACGTCGAAGCGCTCTTTTTCGATGAACGGATTGATGACTTTTTTGCCGTCTTCATCCATTGAAACTCCCAGAATGGTGAAGCCGCGCGGGCTGTATTTTTTCTGAAACTCGATCATCCAGGGAATTTCAACTTTGCAGGGCTCGCACCATGTCGCCCAGAAATTTACCAGGACCACCTGCCCTTTATATTGGGAGAGTGTGACGTCATGGTCGTTCAAATCCCTCATGACGATGCTGGGCATGGACGCTTCGCTGGCTGTGCTGGAAGCGTTGGCGCTCGGCCTTCCGGCCGCGGGAAATTTTCGATCGGCCCATATCATCAGTACGAGCAACGCGATCACTCCAAGGCTGACAAGAATTCCCTTCTTCATCTTCATAACTCTCTTTCGTCAGAGCGCAAACTTATTCAGAAAACCAAGTTTACCTGACAGCCACGTAAGCCGGTTCAGGAAAATCAGGCCGCCAACGAACAACAGAAGCACGCCGCTGAGTACTTCCACGGTGTGCAGATGGCGACGGAAACGTTGGTAAAAACGCAGGAATCTGTTGATTCCGATGGCCGTCAGCAGAAATGGGACCGCAAGTCCTGCGGAATAAACTGCCAGAAGAAAAACGCCGCGAGAAATTGTTTCCGCGTTCGCGGCGAGGGCGAGGACGGCGGCGAGGATGGGGCCAATGCACGGCGTCCATCCAAAAGCAAACGCAAAACCCAACAGGAAGCCACTCGTAATGCCGGAAAGCGCGCCGCCTTTTTTGGCGCTTTCGTCGGTAGGCGCGCCGAGATTGTGAAAGCGGACGTCGCGATTGAGCCAGCGAGTGAGCGAAGGCCCCGCGAGAAAAATCAG
>Ga0070735_10000436_pt1 | contig 45713 bp, 38 predicted proteins | sample Coa_R1_FD_66443 | JGI IMG/M metagenome (GOLD analysis project Ga0070735, IMG submission 66443) | Surface soil microbial communities from Centralia Pennsylvania, which are recovering from an underground coalmine fire - Coalmine... | ecosystem: Environmental > Terrestrial > Soil > Unclassified ... | reverse complement strand
GGCCGCGGCACGATGCAGTTTTGCGAGCCATCCACAGGCAATACCTGCTCAGCGCCAACTACTTTCTTCCGCATCGTTGTCAGTTCGCCGAAACAGGCCAGGATCATCGACTTCCAGACAGGGTCAGCAGCAAGCGGAGAGATCGTCGCGCAGCCGGATAGTTCGGTGTTTAATGCCGCTGGTTTGAGCGGAGGTTACACGTTCAGCCTCTCAGGAATATCTTCCGGCACTACCGCCGAGTCGATTGTGGGCGAATTTGTTTCCGATGGGGCCGGTAAGATCACCTCGGGCGAATTGGATACGAACCTCGGTGGCGTGTCCGCCGCGCCAGTCGCAATCACAAGTGGTACGTACTCGGTAGATTCAAGAGGTCGCGGTACTGCAACCATTATCACAGCCGCTCCGGCGACGTTAAATTTCGCCTTCTACATGGTGTCGGCCAGCCGCGCGAAATTCCTGGAAAAGGATTCTTCCCCCATCCTGGCGGGAGATTCATTTAAGCAGCAAGCCCTCGTGCCATGGGGTCTAAATTCACTCAGCGGCAACGTTGTGTTCCAGACTTCCGGCACTTCTGCTGCAGCGGCGGTTGCAGATGTCGGCGAGTTCACAACCGACGGCAATGGCACGATCACGGCTGGTTCGGGAGTGCTCGATCAAAATATCGGTGGCGCGGTAACATCGGCACCACCTTACGGCGGAACTTACACAATCGATCCGACAACAGGCCGCGGCACAATCACAATCCCTAACCATACGTATGTCCTGTACATGATCTCGGCGGGGAATGCTGTGGTCCAGGAGACAACCGCCTCGACCGTTGCTCACGGTTCCCTGACGCAGCCTCAGGGCGGACCTTTCAGCTCAGCTTCTTTGAGGGGCAGCTATGCTCTGTCCTTGGCTGGCCAGAATGCCACGAATCAGGAACAAGATATCCTCGGTCAGCTCACCGCCGATGGAGTAAGCAAGATAACGGCCGGCTCACTCGACATAAATAGTTTTGGCACGCTCGCGACGGGGCAAGCAGTCATCGGCACGTTTACGTCGGTTGCCGCATCCACCGGTCGCACCACCGTGCTTCTCAATCCAACACGGAATCTGATTCTGTACTTCGTCAGCCCGACGCAAGCATACACTCTCGACGCGGACACTACGGGTGCCGCAATCGGTTCTCTGGATAAACAGTTCTAGGAAATGCCCGGACGCCTAGTTTGCGTAAAAAAATCACCCGCATATCGAGCCTTTTCCCGCGATCCTGCGGATTGGCAAAAGCGGAATAGATTTCCGAACAGCAGGATGAGATATAATTTGCGTCCTATGGGAGCGAGATTGCGATTGATCCCGAACGAATCGGCATACTTGAAGTTGAAGAAAGAGGCGCGGTGAGACGCCTTCCGTTTTTGGCATTACTGATGGGCGCGTTCGGGCTGATCTCCTGCCACAAGGCCGCGCCGGCGAGCACGGCCATTACCTGCACGACCACGACTGCTACAACGTCATCGAATTCTTCGTCTTCATCCTGCACCGACCCTACGACCGGAATCAGCATCGCAATTTCACCGGTTACCGCCACAGTCACGGTGGCGACATCCGCTCAATTCCAGGCGGGCGTTTCGGGCGGGACAAATACGATTGTCACTTGGCAGGTGAATGGCATCCCGGGCGGAAATGACACAGTAGGAAGAATCGATACTTCCGGCAAGTACATCGCGCCCGTTCAGGTTCCCTCGCCACCGACTGTAAATGTGGCCGCGGTATCTTATGAAGACCCAAAATTGTCGGTCACCGCGGTAACGACAATCACTGCGGCGCCGATGGTGACCATTTCGCCCACCTCGGTCACGCTGACCTCGGGCGGCGCAAACACAAAAACATTTGTAGGAACCGTCACGGGCGCACCCACAACAAATGTAAATTGGCTCGTGAATGGCACGCTGGGCGGCGACCCGAAGTTTGGAACCATTTCCGCCGCAGGCGTCTATACGGCCCCCAGTACGCCGCCTGTTGGTTCTACTGTGACCGTCACAGCAGCTTCAGCTGACTTCCCATCGTCTTCGGCATCCGCCACGGTCACGATTTCCCGCTATTCCACATCTTCCTTCCATGGACAGTTTGCTTTCTCCATGGCTGGCAAGAATGCGTCGGGCCCGATATTTCACGCTGGCAGCTTCTTCGCGGATGGCAATGGAAATCTGACTGGCGGCTTGGAAGACGTCAATGCAGCTACTTGTGTTGCGACGAATCCGATTTCTTTTGTTGGTTCATACACAATAAGTGCCGATGGCCGCGGCACGATGCAGTTCGCCGACGGCTGTACTCCGACCACGTATAGCTTCGTCCTCGTCAATAATAATCAGTTGCAAATCACCGGCTTCGACTCAGCTGGCACAACGACCGGACAGGCAAATCTGCAGGACGCCACTTTTTTTAACGCCGGTGGCTTAAATGGCGTCTATGTATTTGATTTCTCCGGAGTGCATGGCAGTTCGCCGCTCTCACAAATCGGGGAATTTACCTCCGATGGCGTAGGGAATATTACAGGCGGCCTGCTGGACAAAAATGACAGTGGAACTCCGACGCAACTTCCCTTCACGGGCTCCTACTCAGTTAACTCAAATGGCCGGGGTACGGCTACATTCGGAAGCCTGAATTTCAGTTTTTATATTGTGTCGAGGGGCTCAGCCAAATTTGTCGAGACTGATTCACAGACGACGGTTGGAGCCGGGACCGGCGTAGCAACTCAACAAACGCCAAATACGGCATTCGATGCAACCTCTCTGAACGGCAACTTCGCATTTCTGATGGCGGGTCCGGTTCCAAACGGAAATATAGCTACAGCAGGAAGTTTTTCCGCGGACGGGAAGGGCCATGTTGTCACTGGCGTATTGGATGAAAATGTAAATGGCACCCCGGCTCAGAACGTAGCCTTTTCAAATGGGACTTATACAGTGACCCCGAACGGGCGAGGCACCGCGGCGTTCACCGCGGGAAGCAACGCGTACAGTCTCGTGTTTTATTTAATCGGAACTGGGAGCGCAGTCCTTCAGGAAATTGACTCAGGCAGAACGAGCGACGGATCGTTTGCGCAGCAGCAGAGTACACCTTTTTCCCAGGCGTCGATAAAAAGCAGCTATGCGTTGCAGACCGCAGGTCTTTCATCAACGTCAGCACAGACACTAGCGGGCCAGCTGAGCGCTGATGGCGCGGGAGCGATCTCGTCCGGCAACCTGGATATCAATAGCGCGGGAACCGTCGCGACTGAGTCCGTCACCGGCACATACTCTTCGCCCGCCGCTACCGGACGCACGACTCTCACGCTCAATCCCTCCACTGACAACCGCAATTTCGCCGTTTACATTGTGAATTCCAGGCAGGTCTTAGTAGTAGGAATCGACGCCGGACGCCTGGCTTCCGGCACGATGTATTTGCGCTTCTGAACCGCAACCGTAGCGCAGGCTTCAGCCTGTGTTCTCTTGACTTTGATTTTTATCACTAGCGAAACAGACAAAATCCAAATCAAAACCACACAGGCTGAAGCCTGTGCTACAAAAATCCGCGATTTTCAGGGCAAGGGGACTTCACGCAGCAGTTGCTCAACTCGAGCGACGTCCTCGGGAACGTCCACGCTCACTGAATCGTGGTGCGTCTCCGCGACGCGAATTTTATAGCCATTTTCCAGCCAACGAAGTTGCTCGAGCTGTTCCACCCGCTCGAGATCCCCCACCGGCAGCGTGGGAAAATCCAGGAGAGCGGCCCTGCGAAACGAGTACAAGCCGAGATGCTTCAGATGCCGCGCGTGCACACGTGTTTCACGATCGCGAACCCAGGGAATAGGAGCGCGCGAAAAATACAGTGCGTTGTCGTCGAAATCGAGTACGACTTTGACGATGTTTGGGTCCATGATATCAGCCTGCCGAGTGATAGGAACGGCCAGCGTCGCGATCGACACCTGTTCGTCGGATTCGATAGCTTCAACCACAGCATCAATGGCCTCGGGATCGATGAGCGGTTCGTCCCCTTGCACGTTCACAAAAATGTCATCGCCGCCATGGACATCGATTGCGGCGACTTCAGCGACACGTTCAGTGCCGGACCGGTGCTCGGCGCGCGTCATCACCGCTTCCCCGCCAAAGGCTGCCACGGCGTGCAGGATGCGCTCGTCATCGGTGGCGATAATCACCCGGGAAATTTTCCTGGCCTCTTTCACGCGCGCCCACACCCTTTCAATCATGGACTTGCCGGCAAGGGACACCAGTGGTTTACCCGGCAAGCGGGAGGCGGCGTAACGAGCGGGAATGATCGCTATGGCCATAAGTCAATTCTCATCCAAGGTCGGGCGTTGACCTTTCGAGATGCTACCACATGTGAGCGCAAGTACGCCCAGTACTGGATTCTCTGTACTATATTTCGAAGATTCGAATGGAAATTCTCAAAAAAAAGGTAAAAAAATTGTCAATAAAGTTTCTAAGGTATTGCGTTGGTTTTGCCGAGTGATAGAATAAGCACGGCTCATAAGGTCGAGTCGGCCCAAACCGCCCAGCGGCGCCGGGGAAGGTAGGCAATACGGTGCAGCCAGTACGCAGCCAACGTTGGTTAATCTTGATTGTAATTTCCGGTCTGGCTTTAGTTGTGGCTAAGGCGTCCTCCCAAACTCAAGGCCCTGTTAAACCCTCCCGTTCGGAAAATTCCATCGGCACAAAACCAGGTGACGGAATAAAAGTCGATGTCAACCTGGCACTCGTGAACGTCACCGTGACGGATCCCCTGAATCGCCTGGTGACAGGCCTGGAAAAAGAAAATTTCCGCGTTTACGAAGACGGAAACGAACAGGAAATCGTCACCCTCTCGAGCGAGGACGTTCCGGTTTCCATTGGATTGGTTTTTGACATGAGCGGCAGTATGTCCGATAAGGTGGACAAGGCGCGGCAGGCGGCCGTCCAATTTATGCGGACCGCCAATCCGCTCGATCAGTTCTTTCTGGTCAGCTTCAACGATCGCGCTGAGCTCACCAGCGGCTTCACAAACAGCGTGGAAGAATTGCAGACGCGAATGATGTTTACGGCGTCTCGCGGGCGCACGGCGTTATTGGACGCGGTTTATTTGGGGCTGAGCCAGATGAGGGGTGCACATAACGCCAAACGGGCCTTGCTCATCATATCGGATGGGGGCGATAATCATAGTCGGTACAGTGAAAATGATGTAAAGAACTTTCTGAAAGAAGCCGACTGCCAGCTTTATGCAATCGGTATCTACGACCCGATCGGGATTCGTTCTCGAACCAGCGAAGAGCTCAACGGCCCTTCGCTGCTGTCTGAAATGACCGAGATGACCGGAGGACGAGTTTTTCCCGTGGGCAATATCGGCGAACTGCCGGATATAGCGGCTAAGATCGGGATGGAGCTTCGTAACCAATATGTTCTTGGATATAAACCAAGCAATGCGCAACGCAATGGCCTCTGGCGAAAAATTAAAGTCAAACTCAAGCCACCCAAAGGCCTCCCACCCCTTAACGTCTTCGCAAAGACCGGCTACTACGCACCTACGCAGTAGCTACGGACGTTTGACAACCCATATCGTAGCGTTCATTTTCGCGGCTCTGAGTGTATGTCTCGCCACTGGAGCGGTAGCGCAGCAATCGCAAGCACCCATTTCTCCCTCCGGCCATCCTGCGGCTCCGCCGGCTCCTCCCGCTCCGCCGCAAGAACCCCAGCAGGGCCAGTACAGGATCCAGACGCAGGTCAACCTGGTGGTGCTGCATACGTCCGTGCTTAATGACCGGAGTATTTTTGTTCCGGGTCTGAAGCAGGAAAACTTCCGCGTGTTTGAAGATAAGGTCGAGCAGAAGCTCGCCGTCTTTAAGCAGGAAGACGTGCCGGTCAGCTTTGGACTGGTCATCGACAATAGCGGCAGCATGCGCGACAAGCGTCCCCAGGTAAACGCCGCCGCACTGACGTTCGTGAAGACCTCGAATCCGCAGGACGAGGGCTTCGTCGTCAATTTTAACGACGACTACTACCTCGATACAGAGCACGATTTTACGAACGACTTGGGTGAAATGAAAACGGCACTCGAGCGCATTGACGCCCGCGGCAGCACGGCGCTCTACGATGCCGTCATCGGTTCACTTGATCACCTGAAAAAAGGATCACGCGACAAGAAAGTGATTCTGGTGGTGACCGACGGCGAAGATAATGCTAGCCGCCACAGCCTGGAGAACGCGGTCGAGCAAGCTCAGCGCAACGATGCGCTTATATACGCAGTAGGGGTATTCAGCGATGACGACATCAAGCATAACCGTCGCGCCATGAAGAAGGCTCGCACGGCGCTTTCGCAACTGGCCAACGCCACAGGCGGCCTGGCATTTTTCCCTGAAGATGCCAATGACACGGAATCGATTTGCACGCAGATTGCCCATGACATTCGCAATCAATACACGCTGGCCTATTATCCTACAAACACAGCCCATGACGGGACTTTCCGCGCCGTCCAGGTCGATGTAATACCCCCACGAGGCTCAGGAAAGCTCAGCGTGCGCACGCGAACCGGCTACTACGCGTCTCGCGCACCGTCGTCTGGAAATTAGTAGCACAGGCTTCAGCCTGTGTGCGTTTGAATTTGGTCTCGAGCAAAACGAAAAGCGAAAAACGAAGGAGAATTTTTCGCTCCTTGGAATGTAGAAATCAGTTTTTAGGCTCGGGCTTCCTCGAATCAATACTCAAATCAAAACCACACAGACTGAAGTCCGTGCTACTAAACCCGTCTTCTTCCATTGAATAGATTTAATCCGTGATCAGTAATCCCAAAAAACTTTTGCCGTGTGGAATATTCCCGCCAAAATTTTCGGCGATGGTCTGGCCCATGTCGGCTAGCGTGTCGCGGACACCGAGGTTAACGCCTCGCTTCCCTTCCCGACTGAATGTCACGATGGGCACATACTCGCGCGAATGGTCCGTCGTCGGCCACCTGGGATCCGGGTCGCAACCATGATCCGCCGTAATGATTAGGAGATCGCGCGGCGCCATGACGCGCAGCAGCGGCGCGAGAAGCGCATCGAATTCTTCCAGTGACTTGGCAAATCCCTCTACATCTTTCCGGTGCCCGTATAGCATGTCGAAATCGACGAGGTTCGCGAAAATGAGGCCGGTCTTCTGCTCGTTGAGAGTTGCCCGCAGTTTCTCCATGCCGTCGCGATTATTCTTTGTGGTAACGTAGCGCTCGATGCCGCGGCCATTGTAAATGTCGTGAATTTTCCCGATGCCAAAGATCGGCACTTTGCGCTCCACGAGAACATCTATCAGCATGGGTCGCGGCGGCTCGACCGCATAATCGTGGCGGCGCTCGGTACGTTGGAAATTTCCCGCCGTTCCGGTAAAAGGCCGCGCGATGACGCGGCCGACCTTGTGCGGCCCATCCAGCATTTTGCGGGCAATCTCACACATGCGATAAAGCTCGGCAATGGGAATCACGTCTTCGTGCGCCGCAATTTGGAACACGCTGTCGCCCGAGGTGTAAACGATCGGGAAACCCGTGCGCACGTGCTCTTCGCCAAGTTCCTTGATGATCTCGGTGCCCGATGCAGGTTTGTTGCCGATTGTTTTGCGGCCAATCGCGCGCTCAAACTGCTCGATCAGTTCGCGCGGGAATCCATTTCTGTAAACGGGGAACGCCTGGGCAAGCCAGATGCCCGCCATTTCCCAATGCCCCGTCGTAGTGTCTTTTCCAGGCGAATGCGTCGCACCTTTGCCGTAGCAGCCTTCCGGATTTGCTGAGGGTACGAGGTGATCGAGTGGAGCAATGTTCGCCAGGCCCAGCCGCACCAGGTTGGGCAGGGCCAGCGCCCGCGACTTCGCAATATGACCGAGCGTGTTCCGCGCGGTATCTCCGTATTCGGCCGCATCGGGAAGTTCGCCGATCCCCACGCTGTCCAGAACAATCCAGATAATCCGTTCAAATGGCGCGTTCATCTAAGGAAGTATACAACGCAATTTTCGATGAGCCGTCGCGAGACATCCGCCCTATGGTCATTACGACTCATGTACAATCACGGTAGGCATTCTAGAAGTTAGGGCTCCTGGTGAGCTGGAGACAGGAATGAGAACCCGTTCATTGCTGATGGCCCTCGCAGTCGTAACACTCTGCACTCTGATCTCCTCGCTCAGCGCCAGCACGGTGGAAGCTCAGGTCCGGTATACAGACACTACGGTGGCACACTCTTCCAAGGCCTACCCGTCGCCGTGGCAAAAGATCGACGAGCAAGCAAAACTGGAAAATCCGGCCGACGGGAATTCCGTCCGTGCGGTCGTGGATGATATCTTCAATTATCCGCATTGGTTCGGCCAAATTCCTCCTGTGATAGACACTATTGTCAAGGAACGACTCACGCAAGCAGAGATGAACTATAAGCTCGGGCGCGGCCCTGGCGTCGATATGAACGGCGTCGTTCGACTCGTAAACATGCTCGCGGATAAATACCAGCTACCGGTCTCCGCTCGGACGACTGCGCATCAAGCTGAGGTTCTTCGCTTCGGTTTTGAAATAACAATGCCGACATTTATGGCGCTCCCGTCGACATCTCACGCCGGCAAGCCGGTGCGAACCGCCTCTGCCATGATGTCTCCCGTGCAAGCCACCTACCTGCTTCTGACTCTGATTGACGTGAAGCTGTCGAGTCCTGACTATCAGTTACCGCCAGACGAGTGGGAAAAAACAAAATATGGACCAATGATGGAGGAATTGACTAGGTCCAAGGAGTTTAAGGAGTCCGGGCAAATATCCAGTCCGGACACGAGGAGTGTCCGGATATCGCCGTTTTCCCCGAACGATGAATTACGGGCAGCACTCTCTCACGCCGTTTCGCAGATGAGCTTAACGGATGGACTCGATGTGATCGATCAGGCATTTGCAACCCTCGGAATCGGGAAATAGCGCCTAAACTTTTTCACAGAATACCGGTCATTGGCTTATGGAGGAGCAGCAAAAGGAGACGATCGACGCTCTTCTGAAATTTCTGTCAGGTATAACAGAAACGCCCGCATCGTAAATTGCGATGCGGGCGTTTCTTGGAATTGTCTGTTCAAGCTAGGGCGTAGCTTTTTGAAACGTATTTAGCAGGACTTTTGCCGGGCCCATTTCCACCATGCGAGCTTCCGTCTTATGCCCTTCCTGGCGAAGCATGGCAGCATAAATTTCCCGAGTCCTGATTACATCCGGATGCTCCAGGCCAAGATTTTTTTCGCGGATCTGGATTGCTTTCTTGTAGAAGTTTTTGGCATCGTCGTACTTTTCTTCGCAATTGTAGAGTAGCGCCAATTGATTGGCGCTGGCGGCAACATCCAGATTGTCCGGTCCCAGCATGTTCTCCTTGATCGCCAGCACTTTCACAAGCAGCGGCTCGGCTTCAGCGTATTTTCCCTCGGATCTGTAAATATCTCCGAGGTTGCCGAGAGTGCCCGCCAATTGGGCGTCTTCCGCATGCCCGGTCTTTTCCCAAATGGCCAGTGCGCGATTGTAGAGAGGTTCGGCTTGATCGTACTCGCTCTGCGAGCGATAGATATCCGCCAAGCGAGTAAGAGTCGTGGCTGCTTCCGGATTTTCGGGTTGGCCATTCTTTTTCCAAATTGCCAATGCGCGTTTGTAAAGAGGCGCGGCATCGCTGAAATTCGCCTGCGAATTGAAAATATCGGCGAGGCCCGTAAGAGCAGCTGCGGCCTTAGGCGATTCCATCTGACCGGATTTTTCAAAGATTGTCAGCGCACGGTTGTAGAGAGGTACAGCTTCTGCATCCTTGCCCTCATCGTGGTAGAGCGCGGCAAGATTGCTCAGGCTCTCAGCGACCTGCTTGTTGGTCCCACGAAGTTTCTCCCAAATCTGGAGAGAACGCCGGTAGAGCGGTTCGGCTTGGGTGTCCTTGGATGCATCCTGATAGACGACCGCAAGATTGTTCAGGCTCGTGGCCACTTCCGGACTATCTGGTCCGAACTTCTTCTCCTGCATTTCCAGGGCCTGCTCGTAGAACTCCACAGCCTCCGTATAATTGCCCTTCTGGCGAGCTACTTTCGCAGCAGCCGTCGCCTTTTGCCAGTCGGGCTGTTCCGCAAACGCGGCCGAGCCCGCTAGGCAAAGGAGAATTCCACCGAAGATTATTAATGCTGTCTTAGCCGTCTTCATTTTGCTGATTCCTTCCGTAAACTCAGGATTTAATAGACCAACTTTCGCAGTCAGACATGTGTTCCACAATGAACAGATGGAGTCATAATAGGTGTAACCTGGGTCATGGTGGTCCTGGTACCCGGCCTGGCGCCAATCGAACTGCGAGGACTTCCTCTAAGGGCTGTTATTTCTGCTAGTTGCGGCTGGCGGCACATTTCTTTCGTTCACGCATTTCTAACAAGAAAATCAGAGCGCCCTCTCCGTTCCGAAAGGCACGGGACCGAGACGCAACTACCAAGCCGTGCTGTTTTGGGGCACTTGTAGAGGCCGCCCGTTTTCGGGGCGGGCAGCCTTTTCTCAATTCCGTAGAGCTCAATTCAGCCACTGCCCGGCAATTCGCCTAATTGCTCGCTTACTTACAACGACGTATAATTTTAGGTTTAGACCGGTGCCGGCGAACGCGCCCGGGAGTGGGGTTCGGTGGCCGAACGAGAATACAGTGCGACAGAACAGGCCGTTGCGAGAGCGGTGGTGGGTGCTCCGGAGCAGGAGCTGCTTCGTGTGCGCGGGGCGCGCGTCCACAACCTGAAGAATATCAGCTTCGATATTCCGCACAATGCGATCACCCTGGTCACAGGAGTTTCGGGTTCGGGAAAATCAAGCCTGGCGTTTGACACAATTTATGCGGAAGGACAGCGCCGCTACATCGAATCGCTTTCGGCCTATGCGCGACAGTTTCTGGAGCGTATCGAAAAACCGGACGTGGATGAAATTACGGGAATCGCTCCGGCCATCGCAATCAAGCAGAAAAATTCAACGCGCAATCCGCGTTCGACTGTCGCCACCGCAACGGAAATTTATGATTATTTGCGCCTGCTGTATGCGCGCGCCGGGCGCACGTTCTGCACGAACTGCGGACATGAAGTTCGCAAAGATACGATGGACGAGATCGCCGCGCGCGTCCTGGCGCTTCCACAAGGGCGGCGATTCTACGTGCTTTACCCGTTAGAAATTGCAGCGCCGCCCGCTAACACGACGCGTCGCGCCACAACAAAGAAATCCGCCAAAGTTTCCCCCGAAGCAGTCCGCGTGGCTCTCGCAGGTTTGCAGCGTCGCGGCTTCCAGCGCTTATACCAGGCAGGCCGGATGCACGAATTCTCTTCCCCAGAAACGCTTCTCGACATTGATTTCGCGCAGCCTGTCTATGTGGTTGTCGACCGCCTGGCGATCGGTGACGACATGCGCTCGCGGCTGATTGATTCGGTCGAGATTTGCTATCGCGAGGGACGCGGCGAGGCGATCCTCGAATTTGTTCCCGAAACCGCCGGAGCCGCACCCGAGCGCATGGTCTTCAACGAACGGTTCGAGTGCAAGACGTGCGGCACCGTGTATCAGGAACCGGAACCGCGCTTATTTTCGTTTAACAGCCCGTATGGCGCTTGCCCGCGGTGTCAAGGCTTCGGAAATACCGTCGATTTCGATATCAACCTGGTGATTCCAGATCGCGGCAAATCACTGAACGAAGGTGCGATCCAACCGTGGACGACGCCACGCTATCACGTCTTGCTCAATGAGCTGAAAAAATTTGCACGAGCTAAAAATATTCCGACGGATGTCCCTTTCCGGAATCTCACCGTGGAGCAGCAGGATCTGGTCATCGAGGGAGAGCCCAAGTCCGGCTACCACGGCATTAATGGGTTTTTCAAATGGCTAGAACGGAAGAAATACAAACTCCATGTTCGTGTTTTTTTGAGCCGCTATCGCGGCTATGCGATTTGTCCTGACTGCCACGGCACGCGGCTTCGTTCCGAGGCGCGTGCCGTGCGCCTCTCGGGAAAATCCATCACGGAAGTTTGCGCGATGACGGTGACCGAGGCCCGGAAATTTGTGGACAACCTGGAATTGAGCGCGGAGCAAACTGCCATCGCCGAGAAAATTCTCGAAGAAATTCGGCAGCGTCTGCGATTTCTGGACGAAGTGGGGCTCGATTATCTGTCGCTCGATCGACTGGCCTCGACGCTTTCGGGCGGCGAGGCACAGCGTATCCAGCTGGCGACATCACTTGGCTCGCGTTTGGTGGGCGCGCTCTACGTTCTGGATGAGCCTTCGATTGGACTGCATCCCCGCGACACGCATCGTTTGATCGGCATCCTGAAAAGTTTGCGCGACCTGGGAAACACGATTCTGGTGGTCGAGCATGATCCTGACGCAATTGACGCCGCCGATTACGTCATCGATCTGGGCCCAGGAGCCGGGGAAAATGGCGGGAAGCTGCTCTATGCGGGACCCCGCAGCGAACTTTTGCAAAGCCGCGAATCGCTTACCGCGCGATATCTGAACGGCGAACTGCGAATTCCCGTTCCACAGATGCGGCATAAGCCCGCCGGCCGATTCTTGCGCATCTTCGGAGCCCGCGCACACAATCTGCAGAATATTGACTTGATGATTCCGCTGGGATTGCTCGTCGCGGTGACCGGCGTATCGGGCTCCGGTAAATCTACCATCGTGCATGACGTGCTCTATAAGACGCTCGAAGCGCGGCGCACCGGAGGAACGTTTAAAGAATTGTGCGATCGAATCGAGGGCGACCACCTGCTTCAGGGCGTCGTTCTGGTGGACCAATCGCCGATCGGCCGCACGCCGCGATCCAATCCTTCCACATACTTGAAAGCGTTTGACGCGATCCGCGAACTGTTTGCGGCTACTCCGGACGCCAAGAAGCGCGGCTATGCGCCCGGACATTTTTCGTTCAACATTCCCGGCGGCCGGTGTGAAGCATGCCAGGGCGAAGGCATTGTGACCGTGGAAATGCAGTTCCTCGCGGACGTCGAATTGATTTGCGAGGAATGCCGCGGCACACGATTCAAGAGTGGCGTACTCGAAGTACGCTTTCGCGAGAAGAATGTTCACGAGGTGCTGCAACTGACGGTTCGCGAGGCTCTCGTATTTTTTGCGGGAGTTCCCAAAGTCACTTCAAAGCTGAGGATTTTGGAGGAGGTTGGTTTGGGCTACCTGCGGCTGGGACAGTCCGCGACAACTCTTTCCGGCGGCGAAGCGCAACGCCTGAAGCTGGCGGCGCATCTCACGACGCAGGCAAACGAGGGTGTCTTGTATATCTTCGACGAACCCACGACCGGCCTGCACTTCGACGACATTCAGAAGTTGCTCACCGCTTTCCGGAAATTGATTGATGGCGGAGCTTCTATCCTGGTCATCGAACACAACCTCGACATCATTAAATCCGCGGATTGGATCATCGACCTTGGGCCGGAAGGCGGAGAGCAGGGCGGCCGCGTTGTCGCCACGGGAACTCCGGAACAGGTTGCGCGGAATGCGCGTTCGCACACGGGGAAATTTCTCGCGCGCGTGCTTAACAATAACAATAAAAACTCGAACGAAAATCAAGGCGCGCTGAAGCGGGCCACGCGCCGCAAGGCTTAGAGATGCGTCGTGCGTCACATTTTGTGGCGAGGCAATTCCCCACCGCAATTTTTCTCGCCATGCTCTCAATGATTCCAGTTCAATCGCAAGCGCAGTCGCAGCGCAAATCTGCCGCGAAGCCTGCGGCGCAATCCCCTTCTCGACCCAAGGAGGATTCACTCGCGCCGCTGCTCCAGCAGGCAAAAGAGTCCATCGACAAAAATGATTTCGCGGCGGCTCTCGAGCCTCTTAAGAAATATCTCGCGGATCGGCCCGATGATCCCTTCGCGCATTTCCAGCTAGGCTACGCATACGCCGGCCTCAAGCGTTGGGAGGAAGCCAAAGCTGAATTTTCCCGCGCCATCGCGCTCGATCCGAAAATGGCGCCCGCCCATTTGAATCTAGGGCTTGTGCTGATGGAGTCGGAGTCCGCGCCCGCAGAAGTCGCGGAAGCATTTCGTCATGCAGCCGAACTGCAGCCCACGGAAAGCCGTCCGCGCTATTTAACCGGATACGCGCTCGAGCGCGCCGGGAAATTCTCCGAGGCCGGCGACCAATATCGCGCGGCGCTCACGATCTCTCCCAAGGATTACGAGTGTCACTTTGCGCTGGGCCGCGTTCTTCTTCGCACGAATGATGCTGCTGGCGCCGAAGAACATTTTCGTGAAGCGGTCGCGATACGCGCCGATTCCGCGCCCGCGCGTCTGGGCGTGGCCAATGCCTTACTTACACAAAAGAAATATGAAGCCGGAGCCGATGCGTTGGCCGAGTATTTAAAATTGAATCCAGGCGATCGCGCGGAGCGCTTCGAGCGCGCTTCCGCGCTGATGGATTTGGACCGCTTCGATGACGCGCTTGCCGAACTCGACCGCGCGGAAGCCGGGTCCACGCCCACCGCCGATGGACTTAAAATGCGCGCCGACATCTATTTGCATCAAAACAAATGGAAGGAAGCGAGCGTGACGCTCACCGAGGCCATCCGGCAATCACCGCAGGATCAGCAGCTGCTCGCGTGGCTGGGCCACGCCGAAATTGAATTGCACGACTACCCGACGGCAATCAACGTCCTTGGAAAAGTGGTTGGCAACAATCCGCAAGATGCCGATGCCTTGCGCGAACTTGTGAATGCATTTTTCCTGCACGAAGATTACGCGGCGACAATTGGTGCGATGGATCGCCTTACCAAGTTGGAAACGCCAAAGCCGGCGTCATGGTTTGTTCGCGCCATCTGTTACGATAAACTTTCGAGGAAGGTCGAAGCCATCGAGGCTTATCAGAAGTTTCTCGAACTGGACAATGGCCAGAATGAAACGCAGGATTTTCAGGCGCGCCGCCGTGCCTATACGTTGCAAAGTGAATTGGGGCAGGCGCCGAAGAAACAGAAACGCTGAGACGATGCCGCTCACTGGGATACTGAAATTCTGCACCGCCGCGTTTGCCGCACTGGCGCTCTTCGCGCCGCTTGCCGCGCAGGACCGCCTCGCCGCGGACCAGGCCCGGTACGATCAGGAAACCGATCCGGTGCACAAGGCCCGCGCATTGGTAAAACTCGGCGACGATCAGATTGACGAGGCTCGCAAGCAACTCAAGAACGGTGACGAGGTCGCTTCGCTGCACACTCTGGAAGTGTATCGGGACGAAGTTGTGCACATGGCCGAACTACTGAAAGCTAGCGGCGTCGATCCCGAAAAAAAGCCGGCGGGATTTAAGGAACTCCAGATCAGCCTTCGCGAAACCGTCCGGCACATCGACGATTTGATTCTCACTTTGCCGGTCGATAAGCGTCCATTTTTCCGTGAAGTCCGCACGGACCTGGTAAATACGCAAAATCAGCTGATCGACGCCCTCTTCCCGCGTCAGCCGGACCGGAATCCGAGGAAGCCATGAAAAATCTCATGCGAGCATTCTCCGCGCCGGGAACTGCCTTGCTTCTAGCCGCCGTTCTGTTGATGGCGTCCGGGGCGCGCCCGGCTGCGCCGCAAAAAAAGGAATACTTAAGCCAAGCCGAAGTGGATAAGATTCGCGATGCCGGGATGACCGGTCCGCGCATCGTGCTTTACGCGGCATTCGCGGGAGATCGCATCAAGAAACTGCAATATGAATTCGCGCACATGGACCCCGCCGACCAGAAGCGGACCGACCGGCTTAACAATTTGATCAACGCCTACACCGGCTGTATTGACGATGCTGCTGACCTGATCGATATTGGAATCGAAAAACAGGAAGATATACGGCAAGGAGTAAAAGCTTTGCAGGCGCAGATCAAAGAGGCTTTGCCGTACCTGCAGGATCTGGCGGCGAAAGGGCCAGAGCGCGAAACGTACAAAGACATTCTTGACGACGCGATCGAGGCCACGCAGGACGCCGCTAAAGATGTCGACAAAGCGTCGAAGGAGATGGCGCCGCCCCCCGTGCGTCGCAAACCGCAGTGATAGGAATCCGACGTTCCACACGAAAACATCCTCTCGCCACAACATTCCCCGGCGGCGACCGCATCTTTCATCGCATATTTACGCGCCTCGGCTGCCAGGGACGCCCGCCGAATTTCGTGGTGGAGTTGTATCCGTACGCCAATCTTGCGCACACCATGCGTCTGCGGCACGAAACGGCTCACGTGCGGCTTTCCGATATTTTGCGTGATGCTCCCGTCCCGGTGATTGAAGCGGCCGCAGCCATTTTACTGGCGCAAATGTATCGCCGGCGACTGCCTACCGAGCTGCGCGATCTCTATCGCGAGTTCGCGCTCGCGCAATCCACGCGGCACCACATCGCGCAGGTCCGGCGCAAACGCGCGCGCCACATCGTGCACAATCCGCGTGGCACGGCCCATGATCTCGAGCCGATGTTCGCGGCGCTTAATCTTGAATACTTCGAGGGAAACCTGCACCGCCCGCGCCTCGGCTGGAGCAAGCGTCCCTGGCGCTCGCAGTTCGGTTGCTTCGATCCGTCACTCGATCAAATCGTGATGAACAATCGCCTGGACCGCGCGGAAGTGCCTTCCTACGCGGTCGAACTGATCCTCTATCACGAGATGCTCCATGTGAAGCATCCCCTCAGGGCCGCTGCCTGCGGGCTTCAGGCACACTCCGCGGAATTCCGCGCCGAAGAGAAGCGTTTCAAGCATTACGAGCAAGCGCGGAAGTTCCTGGATCACGTCCGGTAGACGCAATAAGCGCCTGCTGAAACATATCGGGTTTAGTAGCACAGGCTTCAGCCTGTGTGGTTTTGAATTGGGGCCGTGCACTGCTTCGCAAACGCAGGTCGAAAGTCAAAACCACACAGGCTGAAGCCTGTGCTACTCGCGCAACCTAATGCGGAGTACGTTTTGAGGCTTGTTGCCCGGTCTTTTCTTCTAACAGAGCGATCCGCTTTTGTACTTTGGCCGCATCGTCGGCAGTGGGGAACAATTCGAGATACTTCTTGTAAGACTCGATGGCGCCGCCAATGTCGTGCTTCTTCTCATACGCTTCACCGAGCAGTTTCCAGGGGATCGCCAGCTTCGGCTGAAGACGCGTCGCGTCCATGAAGCGGTCAATTGCCGCATCGTAATTGCCTTTTTTAAGATAGAACGTTCCGATTTCGATGTTCCTTTGCGCGTGCAGGGGATCGAATACTGGTTCTGCGGGCGCCGGTGGCTCGGGCGGCGCTTCTGCCGGAGGCGGCGGGGGCGGCGTGGATGGATCAATCTGCTGCGCCCTCATGGAGGTCGCATTCGTCAGCAATGAAGTAGCAAATACAATAAATGCAAGGACTTTCATGGTCTGCGCAGATTAGGATTCACTTTGCTATCATAGACGTTGCCCAAGTGCGATCCGCTGGGTGTCCTTAATTCGGCCAGGCTCCTATAGAGCCGGCACCCTGTTCGAGTCGGATCTAGCAGAGTCTGCATCTTATTACTTGCGGCCTCACGCTTCGCTATAAAGCGCTCAAAAGCAGACACGCATCTTAGTTACAGCGGGCTCCACGCTTCACTTAAAGCGTTCAGCGTAAAAGTAGAGCCCGCATCTTAGTTATCGCGGGCTCCAAGTAGAGCCCGCACCCATTCTACTCTGGCGAGATGGAACTCACACAAAAAGCCGCTAGTCTTCCGCTGGACGCGGGGGTGTACCTATTCAAGGACGCCTTGGGAACCATTCTGTACGTCGGCAAATCGCGTTCGCTGCGAAATCGCGTGCGGTCGTACTTTTTGGAATCAAGGTGGCTGGACGCGAAGACGGGTTCGCTGGTGCGCGAAATTGCGGACTTCGATTACATCGTCGTGGACAACGACCGCGAGGCCCTGGCGCTTGAAAATAACCTGATCAAGCAGCATAAGCCGAAATTCAACGTTCTTCTGCGCGACGACAAAACTTATCCGTACATCCGTTTCACGGCGTTTGAGAAATTTCCGCGTGTATACGTGACGCGACGGTTGGTGAAGGACGGCTCGATTTACTTTGGTCCCTATTTTCCGCACAGCCTGGCGCACCGGATCGTCCATTTCATTCACAAAACGTTTCGCATTCCCTCCTGCACCGTGGATCTTGGGAGAGCGCATCCGAGGCCCTGCCTGCAGTATTACATTCGCCGATGTCTCGGGCCTTGCGCTCAGGGACTCACGACAGACGAACTTTACGCGGAAGCCGCTCGCGATACGAAAATGTTTCTCGAAGGCCGCCGCCATGATCTGATCAAAAGTCTCGAGTCGCGCATGAAGATTGCTTCCGATTCCGAACGGTACGAGCAAGCCGCCTCTTACCGGGACCTTCTACGCACGCTCACGGAGATCGAAGAGCGGCAAAAGATCGCCGCCGCGGCGGGCGACGATACCGATGTTCTCGCGTGGCATGCCGAGCCTCCGCTCGTAGCGGTCAACTTATTTCACTTGCGGGGCGGCCGCGTGGTGGACCGGCGCGATTTCTACTGGGAAGACCTTGAAATTTTCGAGCCCGCGGAATTTTTATCCGCGCTGCTCAAGCAGCTTTACCTCGACGCCGCCTATTTGCCGCGGGCGATCCACGTGCCCATGGATTTTGAGGACCGCGCGGTCCTCGAGGACATTCTCAGCGAGCGCGCGGCAAATCTCGAGCCGCCGCGCAGCCGCGTAGAAATCCTGATGCCGCAACGTGGCGCGAAGCATGCGTTCCTCGAACTGGTAGAGAAAAACGCGCGCCACTCTTTCGAGCAGCGTTTCCGCGTGATGAAGCCCAGCTCAAAGGCGATCGTTGAGGCGCTAGAGCAGGCGCTCACATTGCCCGAGCCGCCGCGGCGCATCGAGAGTTTCGATATCTCCCATCTGCAGGGCTCCGACACCGTCGCATCGATGGTCGTGTGGGAAGACGGCCGGATGAAGAAATCCGACTACCGCAAGTTCATCATTCGAGGTGAGTGGGGCAATGATGATTTTGCAAGCATGCAGGAAGTCATCGAGCGCAGGTACCGCCGTCTCCTGGAGGAAAAAAAGCCTTTCCCCAACCTCATACTGATTGATGGCGGCCTGGGCCAACTTCACGCAGCGGCAGCAGCACTGGAAAAGGTTGAGGTCATAAATCAATCTGTGGCCAGCATCGCCAAGCAAGAGGAAATCATCTACGTGCTCGGGCAGGAGGATCAACCGATTCGCCTGGAGCATCATTCACCCATCCTGCATTTAATTCAGCAAATTCGCGATGAGACTCACAGGTTTGCTGTAGGATTCCATCGCCAGCGCCGCTCGAAGCGTACGATTCAGACGGGCCTCGAAAACATTCCCGGCGTAGGTCCCCGTACGGCACAGAAGCTGCTGCGGCGTTTCGGCAGCATCGCGCAACTGCGATCGGCCAGCGTCGAGCAGATTGCGCGTGTCGTGCCTGCGACCGTCGCCCAGCGCGTTTCCGCCCATTTGGCGGATAATTCTTCTTCAACGAGTTCCGCGGCTCCTTCCACTGCAGTTCGAGAGCGTTAACTCCCCGGCATAGCTTGCTTCCGGCACTACCGTGTGCTACTTTCGAAACGCATAGGGGGTACACCATGGCGGATAATGTTGGTTCAAAACTCAGCTTCTTCATGGTAGGTCTCGGAATCGGCGCATTGGTGGGAATTTTGTTTGCGCCGAAATCCGGCGAGGAAACTCGCGAATATCTGTCACAGAGGGCCGATGAAGGCCGCGAGTACGCGCAACGCAAAGCGCGGGAACTTCGCGAGCGCGCCGAAGACCTCGTCGAGCGCAGCAAGCAAGTCGCATCGCGTCAGAAAGATACTCTTTCGGCAGCCGTTGATGCGGGCCGAGAGGCTTACCAGAGGGAGAAAGCCAAGGCGCAGTAATCGCGTCGCGGCCAGCGCATGGAAAGCTGGATGCCATTTTTCGTGATCGTGACGGCGGTTGCCATCGTTCTGCAGGCAATCATGCTGATCGCGTTATTCCTCCAGCTTCGCCGCACGGCCGCGCGGGTTGAGGAAACTATCTCGGATCTCAATACGCGCCTGACGCCGATTATTTCCCGGCTTCAAATTCTGGTGGATGATGTATCCCCGCGCATCTCAGGCCTCGTGGCTGATGCCTCTGAACTCACTCGCTTGGCGCGTGGCCAGGCGCAGAAGGTCGATCGAATCCTTACCGAAACGATGGAACGGCTGCGCTTGCAGCTGATCCATGTCGATCAGATTCTTACCGGCGCCATGGAAACGGTTGAGGAAGCGGGATCACGCATGCGCGACACTATTTGGGGGCCGGTTGTAAAAGCCTCAGCGATGATCCGAGGTATTCAAAGCGGTCTTGAATTTCTGCGCACCGCCCGAAATCGGCGCTCTGCAGAACAGCCCAGCGAGCAGCAAGACGAAGGAATGTTTATTTAAGCTGCGGCAAGATTTCCCGTCAACACGCTAGCGAATCCATCCTCCGCCGAGTACCACATCACCTGAATAAAATACTGCAGCCTGTCCCGGTGTAATCGCGCGCTGCGGCACATCGAAGTTCACACGCGCGGAAGTGGCGTCGATCGGCTCGATCGTAGCCGCCGCCGGTTCGTGTCGATGACGGATCTTGACGCTGGCGCGAATGGCTGCTTCCAGGTCGGCGAACGAAATCCAGTTGACGTCGCGTACCTCGCACGTATCCGCGCGCAACTCCGCATCGTCGCCGAGAACGACGCGATTGGCCGCATGGTCAAGTTCGACAACGTAGAGAGGTCTGCCGGCGGCAATGCCCAGTCCCTTTCGCTGGCCAACCGTGTAATTGTGCACGCCGCGATGCCGCCCGATGACTTCCCCACTGGTCGTCACCAGATCGCCTTCGTCCTGCGGTAAAGACTCGCCGCGCTCTCCTAAATACGCTTCGATAAATTGGACGTATTTTCCTGACGGCACGAAACAAATTTCCTGGCTTTCGGGTTTTTCCGCTACGGGCAGCGCCGCTTGGCGCGCAATTTCCCGCACAGCGGTCTTGTCCAATTCGCCCAAAGGAAAATCAGTGCGCGACATCTGTTCCTGCGACAAGCCGAACAAGAAATACGTTTGATCCTTGGCAGCATCCACGGCACGCAGCAATTCGTAGCGTCCCGTCATCTCATTGCGGCGAATTCGGGCATAGTGTCCGGTCGCCAAACGATCAGCTCCGATCTGCCGCGAAGTCACGAGCAAAGGATCGAACTTCACGTGGTTATTGCAATTCGTGCACGGAATCGGCGTGCGGCCCGCGAGATACTCCTCGACAAACGGCTGGATGACGGTTTTCTCAAATCGTTGCTCGTAGTTCACGACGTAGTGCGGCATGCCCAGGTGCTGCGCGACGCGCTTGGCGTCATACACATCATCGAGCGAACAACAGCGCTGCCCGCGCGCGCCGTCACGATCGAGTTCCGGCAGTCGGCGCTGGTTCCAGAGCTGCATGGTCAGGCCGACGACGGGAGACCCGCGACGCACAAGCATCGCCGCAACGGCCGAACTATCGACTCCGCCGCTCATGGCGACTGCTGTAAGAGGAAGCTGATTAGAATCTGGTTCCAAGATACTGTAATCCTCTACGTGTAGAGGCACGGTAAGCCGTGCCCCAAGAGATTATTGCAATTAACTAGTATAACGTCAGATCGCGCGATTTGCGGCTTACTTATACGTCGGAGACATCTGGCGCAGCCGTTCGATAACCGGAGGAATTGTTTCCAGAGCGAAATCGATTTCTTCGTCGGTGGTTTGCTGTCCCAAACTCAGGCGCAACGTCGCGCGAGCGTCTTCCGTCGCCAGACCAATCGCCGTAAGCACATGTGACGGCTCAACCGCACCGGAGGAGCACGCCGCACCGGTGGAACACGCAAGTCCCCTCAAGTCGAGCGCGATCACCATGGCCTCTCCCTCGATAAACGGAAGAGTCAAATTCGTAGTGTTGGGCACGCGTGGGGCGCGCGAACCATTCACTCGCGCGTGCGGTATGCGTTCGAGCAGCCCATTTTCCAGGCGATCGCGCAAGGAGGCAAGCAGGAGGCCTTCCGATTTCATGCGGGTCAAGGCCAGCTCCGCCGCCTTCCCTAATCCTGCGATGCTGGTCACATCTTCGGTGCCGGGGCGACGGTCGCGTTCCGAGTGCCCGCCGTAAAGCAGCGGTTCGAGGTGCGTACCCTTGCGTACATAGAGCGCGCCTATACCCTTAGGACCGTACAGTTTATGCGCGGAAATAGAAAGCAAATGTACGCCGAGCTTCGCAACGTCAATCGGAATCTTCCCTGCCGCCTGAACGGCGTCCGTGTGCAGCGTGACATGCGCTTGGGCCGCGATTTTTCCGATTTCCGCGATTGGCTCAATTGTGCCCAGCTCATTATTCGCAAGCATAATTGTGATGAGTACGGTCTCGGGCCGAATCGCCCTGCGAACGTCTTCGGGATTCACGAGGCCCTCGCCGTCGACTGGCAAAAACGTGACGGCAACGCCTTGTTTCTCAAGCGCTCGGCAGGGATCGAGTACCGCGACATGCTCGACCGTAGAGGTGATGACATGCTTGCTCTTGCCGGGAGCTGCGCCAACAACACCAAAAATCGCGTGATTATTGGACTCAGTGCCGCCGCTGGAAAACATAATTTCTGACGCATGCGCTCCGAGCAATGCAGCTACGGATTCGCGCGCCTCTTCTACGGCTCCGCGGGCACGCTGTCCGAACGTGTGGATCGAGCTGGCGTTGCCGTATTCCGCGGAAAAATACGGCAGCATAGCCGCCAGAACCTCAGGAGCTACCGGAGTCGTCGCGTTATAATCGAGGTAAACCCGCCTCATTAACATTTAGAATATCGTTCGCCTTCGATGCGGTCAAGGAAACCTCCTGGATGGGTCCGCGCAATTCGTCCGCGCACCAAAGATTGTGCCGTAGCGACTCGGGCACGGCATCTTGACTGGAAACTCCACCTCCGATAGCGTAATTAACGAGTAAAATGTGCCGAAAAGTTTCGAGTAATTCACGCACCTTCACCTGACTGGAGATTGCCCTTGCCCGATCCCATCATCACTCTCACAACCGATTTCGGCACCAGCGATCACCTCGTGGGCACGATGAAGGGCGTGATCCTGAATATTAATCCTGCCGCGCGCATCGTGGATCTGAATCATCACGTCACGCCGTTTGACGTTCTCGATGGCGCGCTTTCCATTGCCAATGCTTACCGGTATTTCCCTCCGCGCACGATTCACGTCGTGATAGTGGATCCGGGCGTCGGCACCAGTCGCCGTCCCCTGCTTGTAAGCGGCGAAAAGCAATATTTTATTGCGCCTGACAATGGCGTTCTTTCCATGATTTTCGAGAGTGAATCCTGCCTCACGCGGCACATTACTTCCGAACATTATTTTTTGAATCCGGTCAGTCCTACTTTTCACGGGCGAGATATCTTCGCTCCCACTGCGGCTTGGCTCTCCAAAACCTTCCAGATCGAAGCGTTTGGGGAAGAGATTTCTGACCCCATGCGATTCTCTGTGCCGAAAGCCAAACCGGCAGGCCAGGCGGTTAAGGGAATTGTCCTCCGCGTGGATGCTTTCGGAAATTTGATGACAAATCTTAAGGCCGAGGATGTTCCCGCCACAGTAGTCGAGTCGGGCGCCATCAAGATTTCAGTGGGTGGCAAGGAAATTCGGAAATTTGTTCAAACATTTGGACTGGGAACGCCCGGAGAACCAATCGCCATATTTGGTTCGGCCGGCTATCTGGAGATCGCAGTGAACCGTGGAAGCGCAGCGCGCACGCTCGGCGCAAATCGTGGCGCCGAAGTGACACTCGATCTCACGTGAGTTGACAGCGTTTGCCCGCCGTTACCTCTGCAAATCCATCGTCAACAGAAACGCTCGCGTGCGCGGATCAAGCCAATCGCGCAGCGCATCTCCGAGCAAATTGAACGCAAGCACTGCCGCCATAATCGCGAGCGCGGGAAACAAAACCATGTGCGGAGCGTCGAAAAGATGATTTCGCGCGTCATTCAGCATGGCGCCCCAACTCGGTGTCGGCGCAATCACGCCCAGTCCCAGAAAACTCAGTGTGGACTCCGCCAGAATCGCTCCGGCCATCCCGATTGTCGCTTGAATCAGCACAGGCTGAAGAGTGTTTGGCAGCAAATGACGCAAAAGGATGCGCGAGTGCGACGCACCGAGCGACCGCGCGGCCAGAATGAATTCCATTTCTCGTACCTTAAGCACCTGTGCGCGCGCCAACCGCGCATAACCCGCCCACCCTGTCACCGTCAGGGCGAGAATTACCTTGTCCAATCCGGGGCCGAGAAATGCCGCGAACGCAATTGCTAGAAGAATTCCGGGAAATGAGAGAAATGAATTGATCAGGATGATGTTTACAAAGCGATCGAATGCTCCGCCGAAATATCCCGCAAGTGAGCCGAGCGCAAGGCCCACAACTCCGGCTCCCAACACAACTGATATTCCCACCAGCAATGAAACTCGTGCCCCGTACAGCGTGCGCGAGAGCACATCGCGGCCGAGTTCATCCGTTCCCATCCAGTGATGCGAGCTCGGGGGCAATAGGCGCTCCGACAAATTCTGCGCTGCCGGATTGCGAGGTGCGAGCCATGGCGCAAATACGGCCATCAGAACCAGAAGCAGCGTCACCGCAAGACCCCACCGGCCAAGTCCGCTGGTACGCAAGAATTGTCGTATTGGCGATGCGTGTTTCATAAATACTTTTCAGCCGCTATCCAGCGTGCGGGAACAGTCATCCCGTCGTCATTCCGAACGAAGTGAGGAATCTCTCTCGATCTGAATGCAGAGACGAAGAGGGATTCCTCGGCACGCAGCGTGCCTCAGAATGACAGGCTTTTTAGTTTTTCCGCAATCTGTAAAACCGCACTTATTTGTCGCGTCGATGTCGCCGACTCGCAGACAAAACCCTCGCCTCTAAAGAGGCGAGCTACAATTTCTTTCACTGTAGCCTCACTCTCGGGTCCACAATCGCGTAGACGAAGTCAGTCAGCAAATTCACCACCACGTAAGACAATGCGATCACGAGAATGCAACCTTGCAGCAACGGATAATCGCGCGCGGAAATCGCCTGCACGGCGAGGCGTCCAATTCCCGGCCAGGAAAAAATTGATTCTGTGACGATCGTTCCCGCCAGCAGCGAGCCGAATTGCAATCCAATAATTGTGATGACGGGAATCAGCGCATTGGGAAAAGCGTGGCGGAAAAGAACGGCAGTCTCCGAGATACCTTTCGCGCGCGCAGTGCGAACATAGTCGCTGGAAAGCTCCTCGATCATCGATCCGCGGACCATACGAGTGAGGATCGCCGCGAGCGCCGCGCCGAGAGTGATGGCTGGTAGGATCAAGTGGCTTGCCCCGCCGCGTCCGGAAACGGGCAGCCATCCGATTTCTACGGAAAAAATCAGAATTAGTATGGGTCCCAGCGCAAAGTTGGGAACCGAAAGTCCAAGCAGCGTAAAGAACGATGTGGCGCGATCGGCCCCGCTGCCGCGGCGTTTGGCGGAAAACACTCCGGCAGGCACAGCAATTGCGATGCAGACCAGCAACGCAGCCAGCGACAATTCCAGCGTTGCGGGGAAACGGCTGAGCACAATCGCGCGTACCGGGGCAGCAAATCGCAGCGAAGTGCCCCAATCACCGCGTGCGAGACCTTCAAGGTAGCGAATGTATTGCACGCCCAGCGGCTGATCGAGCCCCAGCGTGTGGCGCAGCTGCGTGAGATCTTCGGCGCGCGCGTCCTGGCCAAGCATTTGCAGCACCGGGTCGCCTGGCACGATATGGATCAGCAGAAAAACCATGGTAAGGATGAGCCACAGGGCGGGAAGCGTGTAAACGAACCGCATCACGACGTGTCGGATCATTCCTTTTTCCGCACCTTCTCGGCGATCGGTTTCTCCGGTGAGGACGCAGGGATAGCCAGTTCTCCTGGTTGCTTCAAGCGCTGAATCTTGACGCGCGCTACTCGCCGTCGATCCATTTCGACGACGGTAAAGCGGTACCCCTCATAGTCAAACGTCTCGCCGCCGCGAGGAATAAATCCAAGCTGCGCGAGAGCGAAACCTCCCACCGTGGCGTACGCGGGATCTTCGGGCAACTTAATGTTGTAGCTCGATTCCAGGTCATGCAGGCTGAGGGAGGCATCGAAAATCATGGCCGCATCAGCGCCCTGCCCAACGATCAAAGGTTTCTGCACTACGTCGTATTCATCATGTATTTCGCCAACCAAATGTTCGAGAACATCCTCGAGCGTAACCAGTCCCAGAATGCTGCCAAATTCGTCTACGACCATGGCCATTTTTGTCTGTCGGGAGCGCAACTCGGCCAGCAGTTCGTTCGCGGGCTTGCTCTCCGGCACAATGAGAATTTCGTGCAACATTCGCCTAACGCTGAACTCAGGCGCCGACCAGCCTTCCTCGGTTCGCCGGTCGCGGTCGAGCAGAACCCAAACGATGTCCTTGATATGAATATATCCGAGCACGTGATCCCCTGCCCCTTCAAAGACGGGGAGCCGCGAGCGCTGCGTAGTCACGAACACGCGCATCACATCATCAAGACTGGCGTCGGCGGTGACCGAATGCACGTCCGGGCGCGGCACCATCAATTCCCGCACTTGCAGACCGTCCAGCTCAATCGCCCCAAGAATCAACCTTTCTTCCTCCGCACCGATCAAGCCGCGCTCACGCGCCTGCTGGATCTGAATCTGCAATTCTTCCGCCGAGTGCACGAGCGTATGACTCTGGCGGCCAGAAAGTCCCAATCCTCGCAGTATCCACCGGCTGATTCGATCGAGCAGATCGATTGCCGGCCGAAATACGCCCAAATACCACTGGAAAGGCCGCGCGACCAGCAACGCCACGGACCCGGCACGCTGCAGGCTGAGACTCTTGGGAACGAGTTCGCCCAGCACGACATGCAGAATCGTCAGCAGCAGAAATGCCACACCCAGTGAAATGAGATGCACCAGAGCGGCAGTATGCCGGCCCGGAATATTCTCCACGAGCGGGCTCAGCAGCGAGGCAAGCGTGGATTCACCGAGGGCTCCTAGGCCAAGACTCGTAAGCGTGATGCCGACCTGCACCCCAGAAACGACGCGGTCCAGGTGCCCGAGCAGGTCGAGTACAATTCTCGCCCGCGGATCGCCCGCCTCCATCAATTGCCGGACGCGCGAAAGCCGCACAGCCACAAGCGAAAATTCCACGGCCGCGAAAAATCCATTCACGGCTACCAGCGCCAGCAGTCCAATCAGTCGCAGCGCGATCACAATTTCTCCCGGCGCGATGATTCTAACAGCCCCGGCACGTCGACCCAAGCCGTGACTGCATCTCTGTGCGCATCAACAATAATTAACCGCCAACTTCACAAACCGGTTGTTTCGGTTCTCCACCGTGCATTAGAATGCTGCGTGCTGAGCAGCGTGCAGATCAACTTATTTCTGCGCTCAACTTTGTATGCAAAACGCCAATCATGACGAAGAATGACACCTGTGAATCGAATACCGGCAAAAACTCCTGAGGCCGCCGACAAGCCCGATTTTGAGCATTCGCTGACGCGCCTGGAAGAGATTGTACGAAAACTGGAGAGCGCGAACCTTTCTCTCGACGAGGCCATGAAGCTTTTCGAGGAGGGCGTACAACTCTCTCGCGATTGCCAGAAGCATTTGGAACAGGCTGAAGGGAAAGTGGAGATTCTTTTAAAGAAAGCCGGCGGCCAATTGGCCGCGGTACCATTCGATCCTGAATCCGAGGAAGAGTCCTAGCCGGGCGCCCTCAAATGCCGGGCAAACCCGCCAACTGATGAATCTCCCCGCATTTTTCGAAGAGGATCGCGCCGCCGTGGACGCTGCTCTGGAGCGACTGATGCCTGCCGAGCATCAACAGCCGCCGTCCATTCACCGCGCCATGCGCTACAGCGTGAAGGCAGGGGGAAAACGCGTCCGTCCGATTCTGTGTCTGGAATCCGCGAGGATTTTTTCCGCGGACATGACGCCAGTCCTGCCCATTGCTTGCGCCTTGGAATTCATCCACACCTATTCCTTGATTCATGACGACCTGCCTGCACTCGATAATGACGATCTTCGCCGCGGCAAGCCCACTTGCCACAAAGAATTTGGCGAGGCGACCGCGATCCTTGCTGGCGACGCGCTGCTAACGCTGGCGTTCGAGACGCTGGCGAACGCGCCCGTCGATCCTGCCAGACGCGTTGCGATTCTTTCCCACGTAGCGGCCTCGGCGGGAACCGTTAACGGAATGGTGGGCGGACAGGTGGCAGATCTCGAAGCGGAAGGGCGCGCCATCCAGGCCGCCGAGCTTGAATACATTCATCGTTCAAAAACCGCCGCGTTGATCCGCGCCTCTGTAGTGGCAGGAGCAATCGGCGGTGGAGCGGACGACGAAAATGTCGCGCGCCTGAAACGATTTGGCGAAACGATCGGCTGGGCATTCCAGGTTGTCGATGACATTCTTGATGTCGAAGAGTCTTCCGCAGCCCTGGGAAAAACTGCGGGAAAAGACGCCGAGCAACAGAAGGCAACCTATCCGGCGCTTTACGGTCTTGAAAAATCGCGCCAGTTTGCGGGGGAACTTGAATCGCGCGCCATGGCGGAGCTTGCGCTCTACGGCGAGCGCGCGGCGCGGCTGCGTGAACTCGCGGAATTGATTGTCCATCGCCGGGCGTAAAAAGCCATCTGGTCGGCAATAGCAGTGCCATCCAAATCAAAATCCGAGAAAAGACGCCTTGACGTGCTGGTCGTCGAGAGAGGTCTCGCGGATTCGCGCGAAAAAGCGCAAGCTATGATCCTCGCGGGCAAAGTGCGCGTGAACGGCTCGCGTAGCGACAAAGCAGGAACGCAGATGGCTATCGATGCGCGAATCGAAATCAGCGGAACTTCGACAAAATATGCCGGCCGCGGGGGCCTGAAACTCGACGGCGCACTTGAGGATTTTGGCGTCAACGTTTCAGGGAAGACTTGTCTGGATATCGGCGCTTCCACTGGAGGTTTCACCGATTGCCTGCTGACACATGGCGCACGCCTTATTTATGCGGTCGACGTAACGCCCGAGCAGATGGTGTGGCGCCTGCAGCAAGACGCGCGAGTGAAACAAATCAAGGAGAACGCGCGAAATCTTCGCCCCGGCCAAATCCCTGAATCAGCCGACGTGGTGACCGTTGACGTATCTTTCATCTCCGTGGCAAAGATTTTGCCCGCAGTGGTGGCGGCAGCGGGACCTCATGCTGAATATTTAATTCTGGTCAAGCCGCAGTTTGAGCTGGATCGAGGAGATGTCGGCCGAGGCGGCATCGTGCGTGACGCGGATTTGCACGCGCGCGCCATTGAACGAGTGCGTACGGCGGCCGTTGCTGCTGGGTTGCGCGTTGAAGGCGTTCGGCCAAGTCGCCTGACAGGCGCGGAGGGCAATCAGGAATTCTTTCTTTACGCCTCGAGCGGCATGGATGATCCTCGAACCACGCCTTCTGGAAATGGCGGAAAAATCTCCCCATGATAGATGCTAGAGTAGATTCCGCGTTTGAAACAAAGTCGCCCAATACAAAAATGATTCGACGAGTAGGAATCATCTCCCGCCCACGCCGCGCAGACATTGCGCGCGTCGTTCCGCCTTTAGTTGAATGGCTGCAGGCTCACGGCGCCGAAGTCCTCTGCGATTCCGAAACCGGGGATTGCCTCGGCCCTCTATCGGTTCAAACCCAGACTCGCGAAAAGCTGCCCGCACAGTCCGACCTGCTCATCGTACTGGGCGGTGATGGAACATTGCTTTCCGCGGCGCGTCTGGTTGCCGATCGTCCCGTGCCGATCCTCGCGGTAAATCTTGGCGGTTTGGGATTTTTGACGACCGTGCCTCTGGATGACTTGTACGAAATTCTTGAAGAAGTTTTCCTGGGCAAAAATAAAATCAGCGAACGCGTGATGCTCGAAGCGCAACTGGTTCGAGCGGGCACTGTCATTCGGCGTCAGATTGCGCTCAATGACGCCGTGCTCAACAAGGCGGCGCTGGCTCGCATCATGGACCTCGCGCTGCGCGTCGATGGCGAATACGTCACCACCTACAAAGCGGATGGGCTGATACTTTCGACGCCAACCGGATCGACGGCCTATTCCCTATCAGCGGGAGGCCCCATCGTCTATCCCACGGTCGAGGCGTTCGTCGTAACTCCGATTTGTCCGCACACGCTGACCAATCGTCCGTTGGTTATTCCCGACTCCGTACAAATTGAAATCGATTTTGAGGCCGAAGACGGTACCGTTTTCCTCACACTGGACGGACAGGTAGGAATTGAATTGGTAAAGGGGGACCGCGTCATTGTGCGCAAGGCGGCCGAACGCCTGCGTCTCGTGATTCCGTCGAAGAAAACCTATTACCAGGTCCTGCGCAGCAAGCTGAAGTGGGGCGAGCGGTGAGGAATCGTGATTCGTGATTTGTGAGTCGTGTTTCGTGCTGCGCGTAACATTTCTAATGCATGGGTCGGCTCCCTGGGGTTTCCAGTAGCACAGGCTTCAGCCTGTGTGGTTTTGATATCTGCTGCGTTGAGGAGAAATGCGAAAGTCAAAGGCACACAGGCTGAAGCCTGTGCTACGTCTACTCACCGCGAACTAAATCTGCGAAAGATTCACGGCGACGGATTACGCGGAAGCGGCGACCTGTGACGAGCACTTCGGCGGGGCGCGGCCGGGAATTATAGTTCGACGCTTCGACGAAGCCGTAGGCGCCGGCTCCCCACAATACCAGCAGATCGCCCGAAGAGACTTCTCCTAGAGGCCAATCCTGCACGAAGCAATCGCCCGATTCGCACACTGGGCCGACAATATCGGCGCGACTCAGCGCCCCTGATTTTCGATGCGCACGAGTGATCGGATGCGTGGCGCCGTAAAGCGCTGGGCGCATGAAGTCGTTCATTGCGGCATCCACCACGACAAAAGTTCGTTCGCGATTCTCCTTCGTGTAAAGCACGCGCATCAGAACGACGCCAGCCGGTCCTATGAGCGACCGTCCGGGCTCGATCAGCAGATGACACCCCAGCGGACCCACGGCACGCGCCAACTCCTTGGCATAGGCGGCCTTCTCCGGCGGCTTCTCCGCGATATATCGAATGCCAAGGCCACCACCGCAATCGAGATAGCGGAGTGAAATTCCTTCGCGCCGAAGGTCACGCACAAACCCGGTCAGCCGAGCTAACGCGCGCCGATAGGGCGCGAGCGTCAGTATCTGCGAGCCTATATGCGCGCTAATTCCCTGCCACTCGATCGAGCGTGAGTCACGATGCTCGAGATAGAGCCGCCGTGCGCCTTCCCAATCGATGCCGAATTTGTGGCGATGATGTCCCGTCGAAATATGCGGGTGCCCTCCGGCCTCGACATCCGGATTAACGCGAATCGATGCAGCCGCGCGCACTCGCAGTCGCGACGCTTCCTCAACAAGCAACTCAAGCTCCGCGGGGGATTCCACATTGAACAGCAGAACGCGCGCACGTAGGGCCGCACGAATATCTTCGCGCGATTTTCCCACGCCGGAAAAGACGATGCGATTCCCCGGCACTCCGATTCGCCGCAACCGGTACAGCTCTCCCGCGGAAACAATATCGAAACTGCTGCCGAGTGCGGCGAAAACCCGCAAAATGCCGAGATTTGAATTGGCTTTTACGGCGTAGCAGATCGTATGCGGCAGCGAACCGAATGCCGAATCCATTCGCCGGTAAGCCTGTTCGATGCTAGCGGAGCTGTAAAGATAGGCCGGAGTTCTAACCTTCTCGGCGACGTTATCAACCGGAACGCCTTCGCAAAAGAGGCGCGAGCCGCGATACGTGAAGCCGGCGGTATAGTTCACAGGATCAACGGCAACGGGGTGGCGCGATTTAGATGAAGAAGATGTCGGCGCGCTCACTTGACCTTCATCACCACCAACGTGCGGTCATCCGTAATGGCGCCTCCCTCGGTATATTCCTGCACTTCTTCCAGCATGCGATCGGCCAGATCAGAAGATGAGAGTTGCGTGTGCTTCTCCAGGATCGATATCAGCCGGCCGCCGCCGAAAAATTTTCCTTCGCGGTTGCTGGCTTCGGTGAGTCCGTCCGAATAAAAAACCAGAATGTCTCCTTTGGCGAGTTTCACGCTCCACTCGTCATATGTGGCATCGTCAAAAATTCCGATCGGAAATCCCGAAAGCTTCAGCTGCTCGACGCGACCATCCTTCCACAGCAGCGGCTGCGTCTGCCCGGCATTGGCGACGCGCAGCAGGTGGCGTCCCTTTTGCCAGGTGGCAAAACAAATCGTCATGTAGCGGCCTTCGACACGGCGGTCGCTGACCAGTTGGTTCAACTGGCGAAGAAGTTCCGCGGGCTGAAGCTTGTGCGGCGACAGGCTACGAAGAATTCCGGTGGCGACCGCTCCGTAAAGCGCCGCGGCGCTGCCTTTGCCGCTGACGTCCCCGAGAGCAACGCCTAATTGCTGCGTTCCGTAGGACAGAAAATCGTACAGGTCACCGCACACTTGCCGCGCGGAAAGAATTCTCGCTGCGATGTCGAGCCCAAAATCGACAGTAGGCACAGGACGCAGCAACGCGTTTTGCAAGCGTTGCGCAGCGGTAAGTTCGCGCTCCATGCGCGCTTCATCGCGGGCCAGTTGTTCGTACAGGCGCGCGTTTTCCAGCGAAACCGCGAGATGCGCGCCCAAGATCATGAGCGTCTGTACGTGATCCTCGGTGAAATAATTCGTCTGCGGGCTCTCCAGGTCCAGGACGCCAACAACGCGCCCCTTATGAATCAAAGGAATCGCCAATTCGGATCGCGTTTCGGGATTCACCATGAAGTAGCGCGAGTCCTGCGTGACGTCCGGGACGCGAACGGGCTGGCGCGTGAAAATTGCTGCGCCTACAATGCCTTCGTTGGCGGTGACCCGGAGCTTTCCCTGCGCGCTCTGGCCGTATTTCACGTCCAGACGATGGCGAAACACGTTGGTCGCCCCGTCGTAAAGCAAAATCCCCAGTATTTGATAGTTGATGACGCGCTTTACGAGTTCGGCGGCGCGGCGCAGCAATTCCTCGACATCGAGAATGGAGTTTGCTTCGCGGCCTACTTCGTTGAGAACCAATAATGTATCAGCCTGGCTGCGAACACGCTCAAACAGGCGCGCATTTTCGATGGCGACCGCCAGGCGGCTGGCCATCAGCGTCAGAACGTTTTGCTGATCGCGCGTAAAATAATCGACCTGCGTGCTCTGAATATCGAGCACCCCAATTGACTGGCCTTTGACGACCAGCGGAATCACAAGTTCGGACCTTACAGCGTCAATAATATTTATGTATCGCGGATCTTCGCGCACGTCGCCCACGCGAACCGCGCGGCCTGTCAAGGCCGCAGTTCCAGTAATCCCCTGGCCGAGCGGAATTTGCCAGTCCTTACTTGCTTGTTCGCCATAGCCGATTGTGAATCGGTGATAGAGCCGCTGCGTGCTCTCGTCCAGGAGCATGACGCCGAAAATTTCGTAGTCGACCAGGCGCTTCACGAGCACCGCGGTCTTCTTCAACACTTCGTCGAGGTCCAGCGAGGAGTTAATCTCTTCGCTGATTTCAACCAGTGTCGTGAGGATCTCCGCTGGCACGTTCAGCGGTGATGTGATTTGTACCGGTTCCATATATTCAGAGTGCTCCGCCAGAATTTACACCCCCGCCGCGGATGCATGCTCCCTTGAAGTCAATCAGTATAGCAGGAGGTCATTACAGACTCTTCAAAAAGCGGTGAGACATTATCAACAGGCGCCAAAAATTGTTTGATCGTGGAGCATAACCTCAATAGGAAGAGGAAGATGCCGGCGAGGAAGAAGCAGGCTCGGAACCGCTCGCAGCGTTGGCCGCCTCTTCCATAATTTTCACGCTGGCGCTAGCTCCAATTCTCGTGGCTCCAGCAGAAACCATTTTCCTCAAATCATCGAGAGTGCGGACGCCTCCGGCGGCTTTTATGCCAATTTCAGGGCCCACCACGGAGCGCATCAGCGCCACGTCTTCGGCCGTAGCCCCAGCGCTACTGAAGCCGGTCGAGGTCTTGACGAAATCGGCCCCCGCTTTTTTCGCCAGAGTCGACGCACGAATTTTTTCCTCTTTCGTGAGAAGCGCGGTTTCCAGAATCACTTTGCAGATGGCCCCGCCGCGATGGCTTGCGTCGACGACGCCACGAATGTCGGATTCCACCACGTCATCCTGCCCGGATTTAAGCGCGCCGATGTTAATGACCATATCGATTTCCTGTGCGCCCAGCTTGATCGCCTCTTCGGCTTCGTAAATCTTAACTTGCGGCAGGGTTGCGGCAAGCGGGAATCCCACGACCGTGCAAACTTTTACTTTGGTACCCCGCAACATTTCCGCCGCTAGCGGCACGTTCCACGGATTGATACAGACGGAGGCGAAACCGAAGCGCGCAGCTTCCTGGCAGAGCTTCCGTATTTCGTCGCGCGAAGCCTCAGGCTTGAGCAAGGTGTGATCGATCAGAGCGGCGATCTCGTCTATTTCGCGCTGGTTCACTGGTTACCTATTTTTGTTGGTCATTCCGAACGAAGTGAGGAATCCCTCTGGGCGTGAAATACAGGCACAAAGAGGGCTCTCTTGACACGCAGCGTGCCTCGGAATGACGAACTTTTTGAGCCCACGAAATACTTTATCGCGCGCTTAATCCGGCGGCAGCGAAAGCACACAGACATCCTTGAGGTTGCGGTAGCGCTCGGCATAATCTAAGCCGTACCCAACCACAAATTCATTGGGAATCTGGAAGCCTGTGTAATAGGCCTTCACATCTTTCTTGATGCGCCGCTCAGGTTTATCCAGCAGCGCGGCTATGCGCAATGTTTTGGGTTTGCGTTGCTGCAGTACGCGCAGCAGGTAGCCCAATGTAAGCCCGGTATCTAAAATGTCCTCGACCACGATGACGTTGAGCCCTTCGATGCTGGTGTCCAGATCCTTCATGAGGCGTACCTGCCCGGAAGTGTGGCTGCCCTTGCCGTAACTCGATAAGGCCATAAAATCCAGCGAAACATCGCCGCGAATCTGGCGGATCAGGTCAGAAAGAAAAATCGCCGCGCCTTTCAGCACACCAATCAGATGCACTCGCTGACCCTTGAAATCCTTTGAAATCTCGAGTCCTATTTCGCGAACGCGTTTTTGAATCGCACTGCTGCGCAGCAGAATTCGTAGATGCTCCTGTCCATGGGATTGCAATCTTGTTCGCCTCCGCTCGGGAGCGGTTACTCTAGCGCAGGGTTATAAAAACCTCAAGCGCCCGCGAACGTTCGTGCGGGGGTAACGCTGAAAAAGGCTGCCCTCTCCGTCTCAGGAAACACGGGACGGTGATGCCTCTGAAAAACCAGTTTTAGTCTTTGCACTAGCACAAAGGCACACAGGCTGAAGCCTGTGCTACTGATCGCGGTGCAGTTCTTTGTTCTATCGACGGCGTTCGGCAATCATCCGTATGCCTCTTTTCGGCCGCAGGGTGACCGAAGGCAAATACCTTACGTTTTGTCCTGGAACAAGGGTGAGTCTAAACCGTTGCGCGATCGTCGCCAGCAGCAACACCGCTTCCATCATCGCAAATCCCGCTCCGACGCATACCCTCGGCCCTCCGCCAAATGGGAAATAAGCGAAGCGGGGCAGAGCCGCGCTGCGAGGATCGCTCGGATTCCAGCGATCCGGGTCAAAGCGTTCCGGCTCCGGAAAATATCTCGCGTCCCTGTGAGTGATGAGTTGCGACATCAGGACATTCGTTTCTGCCGGGAGTTCGTATTCTCCCATCCGGAAAGGCGCGAGAGCCCGCCGTCCAATCACCCACACCGGAGGATAAAGGCGCATCGCCTCCCGCAGAACCATATCGGTGTACGTCAAACGAGGTAAATCAGACGCCGTCGGCGCGCGGCCAGCAAGCACGCGCCGCAATTCCTCGTCTAACTTTTCTTCAACCTCGGGATGTTGCCCGAGCAGCAGCCAGGTCCACGAGAGCGCGTTCGCAGTGGTCTCATGCCCGGCCAAAAACAGCGTCATGATTTCGTCGTGTAGCTGGCGATCGGTCATGCGAAGGCCTTCATCGTCCTGGGCCTGCAAAAGGACGCTGAGCAGGTCGTCTGAAGCTGGGCCACCGGCGCGGCGACGCCGGATAATTTCGTAGATAACTTTGTCGAGTTGTCCGACGGCGCGTTGCAAGTGCCGCGTCGTGGGGATCGGGATCGATTTAGGAAGCAGGAGCGCAAATCCCGCCTGCCTAAAAAACTTGCTCATCAAGACCTGAAGCGCGGCTCCAACGTCCTCCGCCTCGCGGGACACATCCGTATCGAAAAGCGTTTTCGCCACGATGTCGAGCGTGAGGCGCATCATGGCTTCGTGGACGTCGCGCTCCTCGCCATCCTTCCACGAGGCCAGCATACGCTCCGTGTACCCCACCATGACTTCCGCATAGGCCGCGATTCGAGCCTGGTGGAAGGCCGGCTGGACCAGTTTTCGTTGCCGCCGCCAGAATTCCCCTTCACTCGTCAGCAGCCCGTTGCCAAGCACGCGGCGCAAGGCCCTGTAATCTTTCGATTTTTCGAAGTTATTATTCTGGGTGACCAGAACGGATTCGATGCAGTCGGGCCGATTGATGAGGCACATCGGCACGCCCAGAAATCGCACAAAGACAATGTCGCCGTAATCTCGAAAGCACTTCGTGAAATACCCGATCGCGTCTCCGCGCGGTTCGAGCACATTTCCTATGATGGGGAGACCCCTGGGGCCCGGAGGCAGCTTCAAGTTAAACGGACTTCCCTTTCATTTTCAGGAATGTGGGGGCGGTGGTTTCGCCCCAAACTTCGCTTGCGGTCTCAGCCACCAGGCGCAGTTTGGTTTCCTGATCATCCTCGCTGACCAAATTGCCTTCTAAAGTGGACGCAAAGCCACATTGCGGGCTCAAGGCGAGCCTTTCAAGAGGAATAAAGCTTTCGGCCGCATGGATTCGCCGCTTCAGTTCATCCTTCCGTTCCAGTGCGGCTTTTTTTGAACTGACCAGGCCTAAAACGACCGTCCTGTCGTCGGGAACCTGAGCGAGTGGTTCGAAACCTCCCGAACGGTCATCGTCGAATTCGAGCAGGAACCTTTGGAATTTCGTGCGGCGAAAAACTTTGGTGATCGGTCCGTAATCGCCGGAGGCGTAGAACTTACTCTGATTATTTCCCCTGCAAAGGTGGAGTCCAAACACGATTCCGGGTTGGCCGCTGATCACGGCGTTATCCATTTCGATGGAGAGATCGAGCAATCGGTCCGGGTCATTGCCCCGCTGCCGGTATCCTTCGCGGATTTGGGGATCGATCAACGCTGCATATTGCGGCGAATCAATCTGCACGTAGGTGCAACCCAGGCGAACCAGCTCAGCCACTTCATCGCGAAGAAGATCGACGAGGTCGGCCAGGAATGCGTCCACCGTGGGGTAGGCACTCCTGGATTTTTCGGCGTCGTAGTAGGCAGCAGCCTGCTGTGCGCTGACCAGCGTGGTCTTCGCGGGATGATTGGTTCTCGCTCTCAGATAGGTAAACTCTTCGGCACACATGGGGTGCTTGCGGCGCATCTTGGACACAATGAGCGGCCGCGGATGGCTGAATTGCTCTCCGCTTTCGTTACGAAATGGGATGGACCAGCCTCCGAATTTGTCGAATCCTTCCACCGCGTCAATCAGGTGTCCGTAGAAAGCGTAACGGCGCATCTCGCCGTCAGTCAAGACTTCAACGCCCGTTCGGAGCTGCAAGTCGATTGCCTCATCGACGGCGCGATCCTCAAGGCGTTTGAATTCCGCGTTCGTCATTTTCCCGGCGGCAAATTGCACACGCGCATCTTTCAAGTATCCGGGACGCAGCAGGCTGCCAACAACGTCGCTTCGAAACATTCGAGGCTCCTCGCAACATCAATCGAAATTACGCAAGCTAGGAAAGCGAGCACAGCAATTCAATCAATAGCACAACTTTACTCCACCCAGTCGGCAATGAAAATATTCGTCTCGTGCGGAGCCTTCCCGTTGCGATTGGAGGCCCATACAAGACGCTTGCCGTCGGAAGAGAACATCGGGAAAGCATCGAAATCAGGGTGATAGGTAACGCGATCGAGCCCTGTTCCGTCTTCATTGATCAGGTAGAGATCGAAGCCGCTGGGATCTTTTTGATTCTCCAAATTTGACGCAAAAATAATGCGCTTTCCGTCGGGCAGCCAATAGGGAGCAAAATTCGCGGCCCCGTTATGCGTCACCTGATGCTTGTTTTTCCCGTCCGCGTCCATCACCCAGATTTCCAGATTTCCCGGGCGAATCATGCCGCGAGAAAGCAAATCCTTGTAGTCGGCAATCTGTTCCGGCGTTTTCGGCTGCTCGGAACGATAGACGATCTTTTTACCGTCATAGGAAAAGAAAGCGCCCCCGTCGTAGCCGAGTTCGTGCGTCAACTGGCGAACGTCGCTTCCATCGGCATTCATGGTGTAAATGTCGAGATCGCCATTTCGCGTCGAGGTGAACACAATTTTTTTGCCGTCGCGGCTCATGGTTGATTCCGCATTGTAGCTATGCGAATTGGTCAGCGGGCGCAAATCGCTGCCGTCGGGCTTTGCCGTGTAAATTTCGTAGGAATTGTAAATGGGCCAAACGTAGCCGTGCGAATAATCGGGACGAGGTGGGCAATCGGGATTCGCCTGATGCGTGGAGGAAAATAGAATGCGGTCGCCCGCGGGGAAAAAGTAGCCGCACGTCGTTCGTCCCTTGCCGGTGCTCACCAGTTTCGGCTTCGCGGGTTTTCCATCCGGCGTGTCGACCGGCATCGTATACATCTGGTCGCAGGGAACGCCTTCGCCCTGATGCATGAAAATCAAATATTTGTCGTCCCCTGAAAAGTATGCTTCCGCATTTGTGCCGCCAAAGGTGAGTTGTCTGACGTTGCGCAGATGCTTCTCGGAAGGAAGGCCGAGCGGAGCTGAAGATTTATCTCCATCGCCGGCAGTTTGCGTGTGGCCCGCGATCCACGCGAATCCGCTAAGCAGCAAGGCAAAAAACAACGGGAGCGCGATGCGGAATCTTGGCATAACTTTAGTTTGATCTACTTTCTTTGTTCAAGTTTCACTGACGCGGTCACCGGGCTGCCGTCTCGCATCACTTTCACGTCAATCACATCGCCCACTTTACTGCGGCGCAAAGCATCGGTGAAATCGTATAAATTCTTGATGGGCATCGAACCAAATTGAACAAGAATGTCGCCAGGCTTGAATCCGGCCTTGGCCGCGGGCGATCCCGGACGGACGTCGGAAAACTTCACGCCGTTTTCTTCCTGTCCAAAATCAGGTATCGAGCCGAAGTAAGGCCCGTAACCGCCGCCTCCCCCGCCATTCGTATGATCGCCGGATTGATCTTCCACCACCGTAACGAATGCGGTGCGCTGCGGCTCTGAATCAATCTTCAGCGCAACGTCATCGATGAAATCAAGAAGCTGTGCGGCTCCCGGCGCGTTAATTTTTTCCCACGTATCGGAAGGCTTGTGGTAATCCGCGTGCAATCCCGAGAAAAAGAAAAGCACGGGAATTTTCTTAGCGACAAACGAAGTGTGGTCGCTCGCGGAATATCCCCCGGCGGAGTATTCAAACTTGAATGGTGACTTGCTCCGCTCTTGCTCCAGCAGGCTCTTAAAGTCCGCTCCGGTTCCCACTCCGCCGATATAAACTTTGTCGTCCTTGATGCGTCCGATCATGTCCATGTTCAGCATGGCGACGGCTTTATCGAGCGGAAGCGTCGGCTCCTTCACCCATTCGGCGGAACCGAGCAGCCCAAGCTCTTCTCCCGCGAACGATGCGAAAAGAATTCCGCGTTGCAATTTTCCCTTCATGGGAGCGAGGAGTCGCGCCAACTCCAAAACGCCGGCGGTGCCGGAGGCATTGTCGTCCGCGCCCGGATGAATCTGTCCAATGAGCGATGGAGCCAGCGAATCATAATAGCCGCGACCGAGATGATCGTAGTGCGCCCCGATAATGATGTACTCGTCGGTCTTCCCAGGCAGGTACGCGAGCACATTATTCACAGTCGCGCGCGTGCTCTGAATATTGACCTTCAGCGACATTTGCAGATTCGCGGGGAAAGTGAATGAAGCGGGATTCCCGGAAGTGTTGATCTGATTCTGAACGTCGGCCAGAGATTTTCCGGCAGCTGCAAACCACTCCTGGGCCGCGGCATTTTTCACTTGCAGGAAAAGTATTCCGGCATTCTCGGGGCCGCTGACGCTGCCGAATCGCGTAAGCGAATCTTCTTCCCCATCGCCCAATTTCCCGTTGATCACGATGACGGCTTTTGCGCCGTGATTTCTGGCGTTGATCGCTTTGGTGATCAACTGCGAGTGCTCTGTCAGTCCGTGGTTCCCGCTCTTCGCAGAAAATGCTGCCGGCTCGTAACGAAGCACGACTACGACCTTGTCCTTCACATCGAGATGCGCGTAATCGTCATAGCCAAATTCCTTGGCCGAGGCACCGTATCCGGCAAATACGACTGGACTGCTGATTTCCCCGGAAGACGAAAAACTGAATGGCACGAAGTCCTGATTTATCTTCAGTTCCTTCTTTCCAGCGCCGGTTACAACCTCCAGGCGATTGTCGTTCTTCAATTTTGCTCCGGTGATTACACTGAACGGCTGAAGGTAGGCGTTTTTTCCCGCAGGCTGCAATCCCAAAGCGCGAAAACGCTGCTCGATCAAGTTTGCCGCCAGCGCGAGTCCCGGACTTCCGTCGCCGCGGCCCTCCATCGCGGGGGTTGTGAGCGCCTTGATGTCGTCGAGATACCGTTTCGGATCAGCGGAATCAGCCGCCGCGACGGCGCTTACGGCAAGAAGAACAAGAGCCCAAAAGGCGCAGCATTTACGCCAATGGAAAAAAGTGGTTTTGAAATGAGGCTTTTTAGCACCCATTTGACTGAATTTATAAGTGCGCATACGTCTTAGGGAATCCTATGCCGCAGTGGGAATGGTGTCAAATCAGCGCGAAGCGGGGGTTAGTAGCACAGGCTTCAGCCTGTGTGGTTTTCACCTTGGTTTAAGACCGCGAAATCGCGCGCACCACAAAACAAAAACACACAGGCTGAAGCCTGTGCTACTACCTGCTGGCGCGATTGTCCGTGCGAAACGGTTCATTAGAACGATAATTTCAAACGAGCGCTGACACTACGCGGAGCCGCAACCGCAGTACCAGAAAAAAGACTGGCGAAATTCAGCACATTCACCCGGTTGGTCAAGTTGTTGGCTTCGAGCTGCACGGATATATCTTTGCTTTCCTTATGGAACAACGTCGCCCCTGCCGAGGCATCGAGCGAAAAATTGGGCCGCACACGTCCGGCGGCAAAATTAACTCGGTTCAAAATAGCGGGCCCATACTGAATCAAGGCGGTGTTGTAATCGATCGGCTGATCCAAGTTCACGGGCAAGCCGCTCCCATATCCCGCGGTGGCGGCGAACCACAATCGCTCCATGGCTTGAAAACGAATGCGTGCACGGACGGTATTTCGCTGGTCCTGCGAAATCGGAAATGCGCTCGAATTCGCGGAGTTTCTAGCTTTGTCGCCAAGAAACAGTCCGCCCGTCAGAGGCCCTTGTCCAATACCCTTCTGGTTGGAATAGCTCACAAATCCTGAGAACCGGCCCCAGTGGGGCACGCCAATCTGAACTTCCTCGCCGTCAATCCGCGCCGTCGAAAACGCGATTGGGAAACTGATGCCCGTATTCAGCAAAGTGTCGTCATCCGGGAAATTGTGGAAATCGCGCCGAAAAACATTTCCATCGATTCGCAGTTTTCCCGCAAGAGACTTGGTGAAACCCGCTTCAAAATAGTTCGCCCGTCCCGGCCGCACCGGGATTCGCAATACGAGACTGTTTACGGAATCCAATTGCGGCGAACTGGCCAGCAGCAAATTTTCGATGGCAGGAGTCTGAAAGACGCGATCGTAGGACGCATGGACAAGCAGGTTCATTGACGCAATGAAGCGCGAGATTCCTATGCGTGGACTCCAAGCCGATTCATTCACCGCAAATCCGTAGTGGTCAAACCGCAAACCGGCGCTGATGTTCCAGTGTCCCAAACGAATCTGATCCTGTACGTATGCGGACGGTTCGATGTCCCATCGCCGGTCGGCGAATTGAAACGAAGGCTGCGTGCCGGAATCAAATTGCGTGGCGTCGGTAATCTGATACTGCAACGATTCATGCACCGGGCTGAAGATCCCGTCCGCGCCAATTTTCCAATCATGTTTTCCATGATGGCCCGCGAGGTCTGCGCGCACATAGCCTTCGCGATACCCGCGCTCCTGCGAGACGATCACGGGAGTGGACTGCGCATTCGACGACAAAAACGCGGTCGCGTCGCGCACGCTGCCTGCAACGCTGAATAGCAGCTCAGGCGAAAAAGTATGCGTGTAGCGCAGCTGGCCACCGGTTTCCATCTGCGCGGCATCCTCGCGCTGCCCCGCTTGTTGTTGAACCAGCTCGTTGGGCACGAGATAGCGGACCGCATGCTGCGTCACCGTAATCAGCAGCCGATCGTTGCTTGAAAAATCGCGCTCGTAAGACGTCGAAAAACCTCCGGCATTTCCGCGATTCGTGTAGTTACCCAGAACGGGAGGATCCAGATATCGATCGGTATGAAATCCATCTCCGCTGACCGAAAATCTGTTGGCCCCATTAGCGTAGAACAGCGCCGCATGAGCGGAACCTGTCGAAAAACTCCCTCCCTCGGCGTCAAATTCTCCATGCAGACCAATGGGAGCGTTCTTCGGAGAGGTGATCTCGACCACGCCTCCAAGTTTCCGGCCATACTCGGCTGGAAAACCGGCCGTCATCACACGCATGGAGTCCACGTCGCCCGATTCAAACGGAGGCGCGAAAGCCGGAGAGCGATTCTCCGTCACCGGCAGACCATCCACGACGAACTGCACATCGTATTCCGACCCGCGCGGATGCAAGACACCGTTGGCTTCGTACAACCACCCGGGCTGCGCGTCCACCACGCTAAGTATGCCGCGCCCCGGCTGAGGCGATGACTGTTCGCTAATGGATTGCGATCCGATCGTGTAGACCGTCCCCGTGCGGGAGGGATCGACGAGCGTTCCCGCATCGCTCACTTCCAGTTGGGTTTCGACGGGCGTTAATCCAAGCGTGACGGAAAGTTGCTGAGGCACGATTGAGCGAACTTCCACGAGTTGAGTCGAAGGAACGAACCCAGTGTGCGTCACGCTTACTCGATAGATGCCGAACGCAAGGCTGCGCGCAACATACCGGCCATCCTCTCCAACTTGAAAATTCAGCCGTAATTGGTTTCCGACAGATACCAATTCGCCTTGCGCCACAAGAGCAGCCCCTTGCGGGTCGCGCACCTCGATGCGAAGTTCTCCGCGATCCTGTTGCGCGGCAATCGGCAGAGCCAGAATAAAGGCCCCCGCAAAAAATACAATCGTTCGCTGAATGAACCCGTTCGTCATTTAACTTAAATGCAGAGGATATATGAGCGGCACACATACCGATAGTGCGCCGACAACCCTTTAACCTACAGTAAGAATATAGCAGACGTGTGGAAAGCGGTAAGTGGCGCCGGCATCCTGCCGACGGTTTTGTGATCTATGAATCAGCAATCCGCCGGCAAGATGGGCTTACGTAGCACAGGCTTCAGCCTGTGTGGTTTTGTTTTAGGACTTTGTGTTTGTTTTCACTTGCACAAAACCCACAAGAAAAAACCACACAGGCTGAAGCCTGTGCTACGTAAGCATTCCCTGCGGATGCTGCAACGAATGGAGGAAGATCGTAAGGTACCGTTTCACATTCGTGGTAATCAGGAAATTCTCTCGCACGTGTTCGTGGCCTTGCTCACCCAATTTCTGCGCCAAGGACGGATTCGATAGAAGATATCGAATCTGGTAGGCCGCGCCCTCGATGGAATGCACCAGAAGCCCGGTGTGCTTGTGAATTACCTGGGCGGGAATTCCTCCCACAGCGGAAGCCACAACGGGCTTTTTCTTCCACAAAGCTTCCGTCACGGTCAGACCGAAACCTTCGCGGAGGCTTTTTTGCACGATGATTGTGGAAGCGCGTTGCAGCGCGTTGATCTCCGTGGCGCTCCATGGCGGCAGATTGAGAAGATGAATATCGGGATCGTCCTTGGCTTCGCGGCGAACTTCTTCCAGAACGATTTCTCCCTCGGGATCGTCGGACGCGCTGCCCCCGGCCAGCACCAACTGGCAATCCATGTATCTGCGGACCAGTTGATAGGCGCGAACCACTCCTATGGGATCCTTCAAACGATCAAATCTTGAAATTTGCGTAATGATCGGTCGAGACTGATCGATTCCGAAGCGCTCCACCACCTCTTGAATGACGGAGGGCTCGAGTTCCACATTCTTTTCCGAAAGCGGATCGATACATGGATACGAGAGGTACTGCGGAATGGGAAGCTGCCGCGCGAATTCCGGCGAGGAAAACAGCGCGCCATCGTAGCGGTAAACGAATGGACGGAGAAATCCCCAAACTTCCGCATTTGGTTTTGATAAATCAATATGGCAGCGCCAGAGCCAGTGCCCTTCCTGCTTCGTGCGCGCCTCAATGAGCGCCGCCGGTTGCGGATCGTGGATAACCGTAAATTCACAGTCAAATTGCAGCCGCTGCCTATTCATTTCATTGGTGGCAAGAAAAATCTCGAAATTTTCCCTTCGCGACACGTAGGGTCCGCCGTGCAAGGCGTTATGAAAAGCCTTCGTCACTTCAAAAAAATCCTCGCCCCCGGTAATAACGTCCCACCGCGGACGAAGTCCGAGTTCGTGCATGAGCGGAATCAGGCGATTCAGAATTTCAGCCACTCCCCCACCCATGGCCGTTGAGTTGACCATCTGGACGGTGCGGCCGGAAAGTTGTGCGGCCAGTGCACGCAGTTCGTCAACTTCGGGAGCTCCCAGCAGAGGAACGTAAGCATCGAGACTGATCGAGTGAGCTTCCTGTTTTGTGACTGTCATGCGGCAAGTTCCCTGTCAATGAAGGAGTAAAGTTTTGCCCTCGCGCCTTCCAAGGTATTCGTGTAGACGTCAATGCGGTTCGTAAGTTGCGCCAGATGCTTCAAGCCCAGTTCATTTTCAAACCACAAGGAAAAATCATTTGTCCGCAACGCCAGCCGAAGACGCGAAACCAAAAAATGATAATGAAATGATTCATTGCTGAGATGCTGGAGCCAGTTACGGAATTCCTCAAGCGTCCAGGCCTCCCACGTATGAGGTGTGGTTACTTCGATGCTCTCCAGAAAATGAAAGGGCTCGAAGGCCAGGCGCCCAACCTCTTCAGGATAGGTCCGGCAATACTGGTCGGTAATGCTGAGCAAATCGGTGCGGAGTTCGCTGAGGGTGAGGTAGGCACGGATGTCGGGCGCAGACAATTGCTCGGCAAGCATGGGTGAATTCAGGGCCGCCAGAACCCATTGCGCAAATTCATTGGAAAAACCTTCGGTAAGGAAATGGTACCGGCCCAGGCTTTGGAAAGTATGGTAGAAGATCGACGCGTCACTGCACGCCTCCAGGCCATCGCGCAGTTCACCGAGATTCGTGGCCGATTGATTGCCGATCCGGGTGATATAGGAAACGGTGACAAACCGGAATGGATGTTCCGGCTTCTTCATGAGAGCTCCTCCTCTATTCGTTTCAGGAATGTGCATACCTCCTCCGGAGTTCTCAGCCGGTAGC
>Ga0070735_10000435_pt1 | contig 45757 bp, 36 predicted proteins | sample Coa_R1_FD_66443 | JGI IMG/M metagenome (GOLD analysis project Ga0070735, IMG submission 66443) | Surface soil microbial communities from Centralia Pennsylvania, which are recovering from an underground coalmine fire - Coalmine... | ecosystem: Environmental > Terrestrial > Soil > Unclassified ... | reverse complement strand
CCATGTTTCCTGTGAAATCGCTTCAAAGCGTCGAAAGTGATCATGTAACGGGGCACTGCTTCAGTGCCTTCGTTCGGGGCTTCCAGGGCTCCGGAATCAATCCATTTCCTGATGGTTCCCGACCGCTTATGGAGATATTCGGCCACTTTGTACACGGAAAGGCTCGAACCGCTTTTTCCGCTGATACCCAAGCGGTGCATCATCGAGTAGAGTTGATCAAAAGACCGACGCAACATAATGGCGGTTTCCCGAACTTTATGCACATCCAGCAAGTCCTCTAACTTTTCCTTTTCCTTCGGCGACCAGCGCCGATAAGTACGCTTGGCTTTGAGGCCAAGCTGCCGTGCAAATCTCAGGCAGGCGTCCCGTGGGTTACCGGTCACCTCGACCATCCTGGTGATTAAATCACGCAACTCTGGCCCTTTGACATCGAGGTTCGCCCTCACTATGTCCCTTGCTGTCTGCGACCATTTAAACATCCTGGGCTTTCTACTTTGATTACCCTCACTCATGATACTGCACGTGGATTTCGAACTCCTGGGCGCTTTGTTCGAAAATCTTCCCTTCATATATAGAAATCAATGAAAATGAGGTCTGTGACATTTCGGCGGTATCTTTTTCGTTAAGAACTGTCGATTAATTGTCTCTAAATTGTCACGGTAGAACTAACTGTCGAGCTGCTTCTCATAGATATTCACTTCTTGATTTGGTTCTCCCCTCGATAAGAAGAATAGATATCTAGATACGCAGCAACACTGTTAGAGCAGCTAGCTTAGTTATATGTGCTTCTAGCTCATTGAACGCTGATCACAGCTCGGTTTGCCTCGAGGGTTCCCAATCACCTCGCTTTCCTGGAGCCCCGTTGTCCATGACAATGGACGACATATCTGATGGCACCGTCCACTCAGAAAGCGTAATCTTAAATATTTTCCAATGTTCTGCACGTTGGATCGCAAAAGCAGCTTGCTGCCGCCCGAACTAATTAGAGAATTCTTAGATTTACTGCGCGGACCATCGGTCGGCAATGAGTGAACAGCTCATTCTCAATCAGCTGAGGAATATTGAGGTGAATGTCTGGAAACGTTGCAGAAGGGTAAAGTGATTCGGAAATAGACATACTCAAACACTTGTCAATCAAACATATCTGACCTTCAAAGCGTAAGAGACTCTATCTATGCCCAGAGATAGTCTGAGGTAGTCTGTTGTGCCCATCTGAAAAAATCTTGACAGAATTTGTGCAACTTTCGGAACCAGCGCCGTTCTTCCTACGTCTAACTGAAAAGCAAGCCTAGTAACACGTTCTGGCCTTCCTGTTTGCCCAGGTTGCCAGTGGACAGTGATATGGCTACCATCCCTGACTCTGGTCCCATGTGGTGGGACCGAGATGTTGATGATCGAGGCACGCCGATTCGCGCCGATGTGCGCCAGGCCGCCCATAAACTATGGCCGGAAGCCGTAAGGCGGGTGCAGAGGGCATTGTCAGACCCACCTGAAGCTGCCGAGTTGATGGAGATTACCGTCGTCAAGATCTCCCGGCATTTAGATCGCACTCAGCAACCCCCTTTCTCCACCAATGCGCCCGCATTGTTACAGCTTCATTTTTCCCAGGAGCTTCGGCGTTTGGCCATGCGGCTCGGGCGTATTGAGCTGGTGGGCGAGATAGCAACCTTAGAGGAATTGGCGGTCGTTGAAGGCTGGACCGACCAGATCGATCGGCGGCTTTACTTTAAGCAGATGTGGGTTCTATTAACACCCCAAACGCGCACCTTGCTGATCATGCGCTTTGAATTGCATCCATGGGATCTCATTGGCGCAAAGCTGGGCGTTCCTGCGGTTGCTCTCCGCAAAGCATTCTGGCGAGATTTGCGTGAAGTGATCTCGCGCTTGGAGAAGAGGGGTAGCTCAGGAGATAAAGGGCCGAAGAATTCGAGGAAGAGAGGACGACGGAAGTGAAGCGAAAGCCAGCACGCAGGGAATCGATTTTGCATGAACTGCCACCGGATGTTGCACCCGGGGAGGCGGAATTCATAGAAGGATTCTACCGTTGGCTCAAAGCCACGAGCCCAAATCCGCGGAGAATCGGCTGTCCGGGAAAGCTGGCATTGGCAGAGTTGGTCGTGGCCGAGTCGAAATTCGAGGATGCATACACCCTGAAACACATCGGGGAATGTGCGGCCTGCGTGGACGACCTGACTGAACTGCGCCTGGAATATGAGTGCATGAACAAGGTCTCCAAATGAAAGACAGACCTGTACTCACCGTATTGGTTCGAAGTCAATCAATAAAACTGAGCGAAAGGAAACTGTAAATCAGAAAGCTTATGAACTTGGAATATATTGTCGAACAACTCAAAGATGACCGTAACTCCATTGATTTAGCAATTGCCGCCCTCGAAGGCACGAACCGATCGTTAAACGGTTCATCCCGGCACGGATTCAATCGCCATGGACCGAAGCGTCGGCTTAGCGCAGCAGTGAGACAACGAATTTCTGAAGTCGCTAAGGCGCGGTGGGCAGCAGCCAAGAAGGCAGGCCGGAACAAGTTATAAACAATGCGCTACCGCGGCTGACAGAGTTGATCAGCTGGGAGGTTGAGACTCGGGAAGCGATTGAGGTATTCTCCAGTACCAATCTCGCCCATTTCAATCCGCCCTATGTTCACCTTGAAATGAAATAGTACCGTGAAGAGCAGGCCTTATTGGGGTTGACGCCCGCAGCAGCATGTACGTTGGCATCATCAATTTTGACGGTCCGGACAAGATACCTACTGCGAATATGCCGTCGAGCGCAGTGGTCCGCGTAAGCGACATTGTGGGCCCAGCACGGGCAGTTTTTCGTGATGGGGTGGAGATGCCCCAGAACAGAAACGAAATGCTGTTGTTTGTGTCGTCAGCAAATGCTGGCTCCCAAGACCACTTGTTTGTTCCCCAGTTAATGCCATCGAAGATGCCGGTTGAAAGCTACGTATTGATCTCCGGGGGTCTTCGGGTTGTCAAAGTTCACCCACCACTACTGAGGGTGTTGGTGTGGGGCTCGGTGTTGGGAAACGCAAGGATGCACTCTCATCATGCGGAGGGTTGATCCGATTTTGGCTGTCTTCGTCACAAGGCGCTTCCGTTCGAACCTCGCTCTTGGATGTAGAATGAGTATCTTGCTTGCCTGAAACCTTATTCGCATTGAGCAGCGATTGGCTCCTCCCATGGGCTCGGAAGCCGACGGTCTTGTTTGCAACCAAGCTGGCGAGAGGACTGGGCCGGCGGGCCGCAAGGAATCAGTAACCGGCGATTGCAGGAAAATTAGTCTATGGCGACGCTAGGAGTAGATCTCAGCATTGACCAGTATCTGCGCAAGCGGCTGATGCCGGTCGAGGGCGTCATTCCCCAACTCGCAGGTATTGAGATGTATGGCAACTCGATTCCCGTCGGAGCGGTGGGGGGCGACCTCTTCGAGTACATCAACTTTCAGCAGCGTTACAACATTGATGCGCGCATCGCTCATGCTCTTAAAATGTCCAGAGAGTACCTGGAGCCTCTTCCACTAGGCCACATGCCGCGAAACTCGGTCGACGCGCACGTGGAATGGATGCAGTCGAAGCCGGACTACCATGAAGCTCTTGGGGCGGATTACCGCAGAGCGAAAGCGTCAGAGCAGCTCAGGGTTGCCGAGGTTCTAGAGGAACTTCGCACCACCGCAGGGGTGCTGTTGGTGGATGCCCAAGGACACGGTATCATCTCGGCGAAGATTGCGTCCACCATTCACGACACCTTTCATGCGTTCATGCTGTCGGAACTGGATCAAAACGGCAAAACAACGCCCGCCATGTTCGAAAAGATCAATTTGCGGTTGGCTCATTCCGTCACCGCGCGAAACGCATTGGGCTGGGATCGGGAGGACCATTCGCGCGAGATTGCGACCCTGCTCTACGGTGAGATACGGCCCAGTGGATCGTTTCGTTTCGTAAACTTTGGCCAGCCGCCCCCGCTGGTATTTTCCGCCGAATACGAAAAATTCGTGGAGATCGGCAAGGCGAGCATGGTGCAGTTCCTTGCGCTCGGCTTGGCGATTCCGGAGGATCATCCCGACCGGAACAAATATTTCTCCATGACGCCGCGCACGCGCAACATGGACTCCTCCGACGTGGCGGAAATCACTCTTATGAGTCCCGGAGACATTCTCTTCCTTTATACAGATGGAGTTTACGATGGCAGCGATGAGCGGGGCCGACTACAGATCGAACAGGTAATCCGGGAGCACCAAGGCGAACCGGCCAAGGAAATTTGCAACGCGGTTCTGAAACATGCGGTTGAGCAGGACGAGCAACTAAAGGAGATCGACGAAGCGGATCGAGTCGACGATAAGACAGTGTTTGTAATCAAGCGCAGCTGACATGAGCGCGCTGTACCACCTCTTCTCTCCACGAAACAATAGATGTGTTCGTTCGTGAGCTCAACCTTGGGGACTTGGGAGACAATCATAGGGAACCGAACCTGTTTCGGGCCGAGGCCGCTCGCCTTCCAGAAGCACAACGGGAATTTGTAAAAACTGGCGGGATTTGCGGTCGTGTTGTTTCTTTGGGCGTGAACCAAGCCGGTGTCGAGCGCGCACGATCACTCTATGCGGCAATCCGACGCAGGGATTATTCTGAAATGTGACTGAAAGCCCGACCATACACTCCAAGATTCCACGTCGGAAAGGCTTTCTCCGATCCTTCGTTCGACGGTTTCTCCTCGGAGTCGCGCTTCTTTGGTCGCTTGCTGTGCTGATTCTTGTGGCTGCCCGGTGGATCAATCCACCGACCACCGCGGTCCACATGGAGCGCCGCTTGCAGGCTTGGATTCACCGCACCCCGTATCACGAACGATACAAGTACGTTCCGCTAAGCCAAATCTCGCCCGATCTCCAGCATGCTGTAATCGCCGCAGAAGACGCTCATTTCTACCAGCATCATGGATTCGATTGGCACGCGATGCAAATCGCTGCTGAAGACGATTTGGAAGGCGGCCGCATTCGCGGAGGCTCCACCCTTACGCAGCAACTGGTAAAAAACCTGTTCTTTGGAACGGGCCGATCAATTCTCCGCAAAGGCGCCGAGTTCACGCTTGTCCCAGTGGCCGAATTGGTCCTCGGCAAGCAGCGCATTCTGGAACTCTACCTCAACCTGGTCGAATGGAGCGCCGGCGTTTATGGTGCGGAGTCCGCGTGTCGTTACTATTACGGAAGCTCAGCCCGGACTATCGACCGGCAGCAGTCGGCCCAACTCGCCGCAGTTCTGCCGCTGCCCCTGAAGCGACGGCCCGATCACATGAATCACTACAGCGGGCTCATCCTAGAACGGATGCGCCAAATGGGTTGGTGATCGCGCATCTTGGCCGGAACGGCCATTTTATGGTTCTGGTTTCATGTCACTCGCTTGTGGAAAGCCGTGGACGATGTGATTGCCAGCTTCATTCGTAAGCTTTCATCACAACCAAATTAATACCGGTTTCAGCGAATGCCCACAGAGATGTGATTTCAGCGGAGAAGTTTGAGCAGTAAATCCCGGATGACCGCTGGCTGGTGTTGGTCAGGTCCCAGCAGGGTGTATGTACGTTCGAATCCCTTAGGACCTTCGACCTTCATTTCCCAATCTATAGTGGCCCGGGAGCCGACAATGGAGACCCGCCAATTACCGCCCCTGTCACACAGAACATGCTCGACCATGGCAACGACTTCTGCTCTCGCTCTCTGATCACCCGTGTTCTGCATGTCAACTACGACGCTCATGGTTGCAATTTTATCCAAAGCGGTAGCATGCTAGAAAATCTGCGAAGGTCCGCCCCATGAGTGCATGATTCGCACAAATGGGGCTTTGGTGGGCCTGCTCGGATTCGAACCGAGAACCAACAGATTATGAGTCTGCTGCTCTAACCGTTGAGCTACAGGCCCCCAGTCTGAGATGTCTTTTCAGTTTCGCACAAGCCTCTCGGCGTTGCCAAATTTCACGACTTCAAAGGGCCGCTCGACCCTTTTCGCCTGTTGACAGAACCATATAAAATACGTTGCCCATGTTTATCGTGGAATGGAGCCAATATGGCGCGACAGAATCAATCTCATGACAACGAAGATGCTGTTCCACCACCGCGGTTTCGTATGTTGCCACCCAACATCCAGGCAGAGTTGAAGGCAAATAGAGAGCAGAAAATCGCGAGACTGCGGGCGGCGGAAGCGGCTACAGCGCAGGTTCCGAGCCGCAAGCCGGAATCGCCTCAGAACCCTCCCAGAGTGGAATGGAATGTCAGATATGTTCACGGCCTTCGAATAGTGAGACGAAACAGTGACAACCTCGTGGCGGGCAAGCTCAAATCCAACATGACGTTCAACCAAGCCGCTGATGTGTGGAGAGCCGCAACGAACTTTGGAGTGGTGGGTCAGGGATATCTTCAACCAGGGACACTGCACAACTACGACGAAAAACTGAAGCAGCTATCCCGCCACTTCGGAGAAAAAGTGCTCAAAAACATCACCCACACTGACCTCCGGAAATATCAGGAACTGCGGGCCTTGGGCACATTTACGGATGATGTTTTCAGAAAACGCACACACTCGGGGAGAGGACCCGGCGCACAACTCATCAACCGGGAAATAGGCCTGCTGCTTCGGATTCTGAAACTATCGAAAGCGTGGACATCGGCGATGGAGGAATTGTATCTCCCTCTGCATGTTGAAATGAAGGACATTCCCCGCGCCATGACGCTCAAAGAACAGCGCCGTTTCCTGGCGGTGGCAGCCAGCAAAGAACGATGGACCGTCATTCACTCATATTCACTTCTCGCTTTACATACATGCTTAAGCACCCAGGAATTGCGTCACCTGCGCAGAAGGGATATCAACCTCGATCAAGGCATACTGACAGTTCCAGCCAGAGGGGCCAAAAACCCCTACCGGGTTAGGACGATTCGTTTGAACAGTACTGCCCGCGAAGCGCTGCTCGCGTTGTTGCGGCGCGCGCGTCGACGCGGCAGCGTGAACCCGGAACACTTTGTATTTCCGTTTCGGCTAAAACCGACCCAATTTGACCCGGTGCGTCCAATGGGAGGCGGCGGCCTTCAGCCTTTTTGGAACGAAGTACGTAAAGCGGCTGATCTTGACTGGCTGCGACAATATGATCTACGTCATACGGCCATCACTCGTTTTGCGGAGATGGGGACGCCAATAACTGTGATTATGGAATTTGCCGGCCATGTCACCTTCAAAATGTGTGTTCACTATACGCACATCAGCGAGGCAGCGAAACAGAAGGCGGTGGAACAGGTCGGGGGCTCTACCGTCGCCGAATTGAATCCACAAAATCAGCGAAAGCCGATGCAGAAGGTCAAGGCTCGAAACTCCGGCGGCATCAATCTGGGCCTGCTGATTAGCAGTCTTCGCAATATGGGGATTGAGCCAGATTCAATCTTGCAGCTTTTACAGGCAAGCAGTTCGTAAATGGCGCCGCGCTACTGCTTGGTTTTGATTACCGCACAATAGATGGATTCCCATAAACTGCGGGACGGAAAGTTTGTTAAAAATCGCAGCTCGAACAGGTGCTATCGCAGATCGGTTCATTAGTAGATCGCTGCAGGATTGCAAACTGCGGTGAAAGCGCGTGCCCGTAGCGAAGGAATAGAATAACGAGGTTCTCACGCAGGTGATGGCTTTCGACCGGCTCAGATCGCACATCCAAGATTGGCAGGAGATGGCTGCTGTCGATCCGTTGCGGGCGATATCGGGATTGAGGAAGCAGTGGAACCTCGCGGAGTTTTTTACCACGGCCCAGCCCCACATGGATCAATTGTTCTCCGCCGCCAGTTCCCTCGGCCTGCCTAAAACACTTGGTCGCGCACTCGAGTTCGGCTGTGGTGCCGGACGATTTCTACGCCATTTTGAGGCACAATTCAAAGAAGTTTGGGGAGTGGATGTCTCCGTGGAAATGCTCAGGTTGGCGAGCCGACACAACCCACGGTGCAGGTTTCACTTGATCACGGCCATGGATTTGGTCTTCTTTCCCGACGATCACTTTGATCTGGTGTATAGCTTCCTCGTTCTCCAGCATCTGCCTGAGGAATCGATGATTGCGAGTTATCTGAAGGAATTTATAAGGGTTTTGAGGCCTGGTGGCCTAGCCGCGTTCCAGGTTCCAAATCGTTTGGGCGTACGCTGGACAATTCAGCCACGTCGCAGGGCCTATCACTTGCTGCGTACACTCGGATTCCAACCAAAAGTGTTGCAGTCCAGAAACCTGCTGCCAATGAGCTTGATCGCCATGTCTGGGAACACGGTTGCCGCAATCGTGTCGGGCGCGGGCGGCAGGATATGTCAGGAAGAGACTCTTGGCGGAAACGAAGGAATTATGTACTACTGCACAAAATAGACAAAAGGCCGATTGGCTTGTTGGCTTTCGACACTCCGAATCTCACCAGCGCCGGTATCCAACACTCTTTGGGCTCATCGCAGGCAGAACCAGCGCTAGGCGGGTTGATAACTCTGCACCTTGCGGACTTCATCCGAAAACTGCCCAGCCCCCAGAAGTGTTGCTCGTATGAAGTCAGTGCCGCTAAAGGTCCCTGTCCGAAAGAAACCGGCCATAGCCGTTGGTTTCCAACCAGTGGTACAGATGAACCTGGTAGAGATAGGAGGCGACGAGTTCCTCTCCCAGTTCATGGGTCTCACTACAAAGGAAAGGTACCTGAAGGCCCGCGAGCACGGCGATCAATGACTGAATAATTTGATTCGGACTGACGCCACAATGAGAGTAAGGGGATTTTATCTGGCTCAGCGTACTCGTGACCAGGAGCAAGCGATGTGGATAGCGTGACATTTGCCGGAGCCGATTGATGAAGACACAACGGTTCGTCGTGCACGAATGGATCAAATCGGTGCGGTCTTTGCGTTCTACGACACAGAGGTCCTCAAGTCCTGCAATGGAATAATCTCCAACTTTGAGCGCCCGCCTCTCAACGCCGGCAAACCAGCCCTCGAAACGGGAGAAATCCAGCGGATTCTGTTCGCGCGTGTCAATCACGACAACGGGACGTGGGGTCTGGAGTTGAGTGCCTCCGCGCTCAGCAAGAACCGGGATCGAAGGGCGTTCTACTGGTTCCGCAGTCATGTGCCATGCCAGCGGAGAAGTAATCAATGCATGCCGTTTTCTCAATGCCGGTCTCCATGCTGCCTGCCCTATATGTTGGATAGGAAGGCTCGTTAACTGCTACATTTTGGGGCTTTACTACGATGATTCCTGATCGATATTATATGGCGAACATAAGGCGAATACATATTCTCACATTTTCCGCAATCCGCCAGAAAATCTTTTTGTCGGGCCTCTCTCGGCTCATCCGGGAGTTGGCGTACTACCGCTCATAATTCGTAGTCAGTGGAAAGGAACAGTTCAAAATGGCAATCTAAGATTTTGCAATCAACAGCTTGCGTCCAACCAAGCCCGCACGGAAGCACTGTAGGACAGTATCAAAAGAACTCATTTTGGCGCATATGGGGTCGAAGCGTATGCCATACCAGCGGCAGTTGCAGATGAACTTGATGTGAATTCGCCTTCGTTGCCCTTTGTTTTTCTGTATTATGTGCCGATCTATTCCTCCCGTTCGTTCCCATTTTTTGGTGACTCTTCATCCGGAATTTCAACGACCACGTCGAAGTACCCTTTGTAGTTTCTGTAATCGACAGCGTTGAGGGCGAACGCCAGCGGCCCGCCCTTCGATGCTGTGATGTGCGCGCGCGTGCCGACGAGCTGCCACGGAGAGTCCCCGATCTTCCCTATCAGTGCGCTGGTCGGAAAGTTCGGCACGACACGGTATTCCGGCCATTGCGAGCCGAGACCATCGGCATTGGCTGGCCCCCCGAACATGCCCGCCGAGATAATGCCGTAAGCGTGAATCGAAACCGTTTCTCCCGCTTTCAACTGCAGCTTCGAAATGAAAGGGGACGATACTGTGCCGCCGTAGATCTTCTTGCCTTTCTGCTTTTCGATCAACTCCAGTCCGTCAATCATCGCCTGCTGATGTCCGTAGTACGATGTCATGGCGCCGAAAAGCCCCGAAAAAAGTCCGTTCAGCATTTCATCGCCGCTGTCGCCGACCGTCCTGCCATACTCGTTCACATACACATAGCTTGGGCTAAAGTCGGCATAGCGCCAGAAATCAAAAAAGCTTTGCCGCTGCGCCTCAAGTCCACGGTTGTCACCAGGCACAAAGCCGTGTAGCGCCGCCTGGTTGTACCAGTAGCGGGCTGCGATCACGTCCTTTTCTACTACAGTGCCGTCCTTATAGCATTGCGACAGCTTAACCATCGCTTCAGGCGACCCTCGCTCGGCAGCCTTGCGTATCCAGAACACGCCAGCGCGTTCGTCGGGTGTGAAGCCGGGCATGTTGCCCAGATAAAATTTGCCCAACGCCAGCATTGCCTGCCGGTCGCCGATATCGGCAGCCGCTGCGAACGCCTTGATCGTGGCGGCGGCATCTCGTTTTACGCCCTGCCGGCCGCTTGCGTACGCCTGGCCAAGGAAAAGGTATCCGCCCGAATATCGGCGGGCAGCCGCTTGCCTGGCAAGCTGCATGGCTTGGGAAGCATCGGGCGGGGTTTCTCCGACACCGGTGGCAGTCAAGTTGGCGAGCCCCAGGAGTGCTTCCGGATCACCGAATTCGGCTCCCAGTCGGTACCATCTGAGGGCAGCTTTGGTGTCACGCTCGACGCCAAGCCCATGCTCGTACATTCCACCTAGAATGACGGCGGCTTTCTTCACGCCTGCATCGTACACTTCCTTGAGTGCCGTCGCAGCATTTCCATAGTCTTTGCGGAAAGCAAGCTCGCGCGCGCGGTCGAATTTTGCCGGCAAAAAACCCGCCGACGCCGCTCGATCGAGAAATTGCCCAACACCGGCTTCGGCATCCTCACCCTCGACACCAAGCTGACAGGCGTAGAAGAGCAGGTAGAGTCCTTCGGCGTCACCGCTGCGGGCGCGCTCCTCAACCCGTGGAAGCACCTGTCGAGCGACGTGATAGGCCTTTTCCTGGTCGAACGTGTAACCAGCCACTCCCTGTGAATAGAAAACCGCTTCCCACATTGCTGCGAGTTGATCACGGCCGGCAGCAGCGGCCAGTTCTGGAGCCGGATCGCCGGAGGCTGCCCCACCGGTTCCGAAGTATTTTGCGACTGCCCGTAACCTCGGCGCCGTAGTGTCGGGGAGATGCACCTGGGTGTCGCGATAAAACGGCTCGGTGGGTACCGCCAGCGTTTTTCTGCCAAGAACTGTATTCCGATAGCCAATGGTGACAACGATGTTCAGTCCGCCCGCGGGAAGGTCAAAACTCGTCCTTATCGCAGATGAAAGCTCGATCTGCGCATCACGCGCGATCCGGAACGCGCCGGATAATTCGCCCTGGTCGAGAATGCCGTTGGTCTTTTCGGTAGTTGTGACGGTGTAACGCAGCTCGTTCAGGTCGAGCCCGGCGCGGTTGACCAGCGGAACATACAACACGGCATGGTCGCTAAAGCGGAGGGTGGACGAGCCGGTGGAGTTCCGAAACTTCAAATCACCGATGATCAAGGCACGCGCATTACCAGGATCGGATGCGACGTTCACATCGCCTCTCGTCCGAGACTCGTCGATACCGGGAACGACCGTGAAATCGCGGCGCAGGCTGTCACTGGCGGTGAGTGTACCTTTCCCTCCTCCGGGGAGGCGCCAGGAGTGGTGCGCGTCCATTTGACCCTCGAAGGTCCAGTTGTCGAGACCGGTGTTCAGGTCGAGTGTCTCGGTGCCAGTCCAACTCATCGTGCCCGTCGGGGGATAGCTGAGCCCAGATGCGCGGAGGTCGTCCGTCGAACCCGTTTGTTTGCCGGTAACCAGACCGTCTTCGGACAACGTGACCACGAATTGGCTGGGCTTCGAGGCAATAATTCGTCCGAGATAAGGCAACCCGGATGTGGCAAACGTGGAATCCTGAGCCGTGAACTTCACCGTTACGGGAATCCATTTTCCGTTTGGCGAACGTTCAAGCATGAGTTTGGCGCCGTTGTTGTTAAGCGCGCGATCGATGATGGACACGAACTGACCCAACGCGTAATCCATCTTGGGCTGGGGTCTGCCGAGCTGGTGTGGCGCGGTGCCATGTTCATTGGCGATTGGGTGGCGCGCCGGCTGATTTCGGAACTGAACAATGTCAACAAAGGGCGATTCACCCGCTTTACCCGCCCCAATACCCGATGAGCTCCTCGCGGAATCTGGCCTCGCCATTGCCGGAGGCGTCGGGCTGGGCGTAAGGATGATTTCGGCTTTGCTTTCCGCTGCGAATATTTGCAGGCATCTATCCGCTTCGTCCGCCACAACCCAGAGGTGGCCCGCGTAGGTTGACTGGACATGAGAATCGCCTGATACCAGCTGATCCTTATAGAGCTTCCGGCCACCTTCGTAAGTAATCCAGTACACCTTGACGGGCGTGGATCCCTTGTTCGTAACCGTTACGGTTACCTGCTGAGAACTTTGGGGGGATTTCAACTGCGGCTCCCGACTGCAATCTACCCTGGAGGACGATTCGGAAGCCAACCTCGGGCTTGGTATCTGGGCGGCCAACTCCGAGGCCGTGGTGGGGGTTTGGAGAAACGAGATGGTAAGAGCAGCAAACGCGAACAGCAGCGTAGCGATCCACTTCATGCGCGACTCCTTCCATTCTAAATTTGGAGTCTGCTAGGGGTACTGGGCATAACAATACATGCGATGGGGGAGCATCCGCAAGAGTGAGCGTGTAATTCAGTCCAGCGCCGTCCAGGATTCGAACCCCGATATATGCTGACCCAGAGGCAAAAATTCAGCGATTCCCACGGGTTCCAGGGTTTGTACTGAGTAACCTATAAGTCCTTTATTTTCAGTATATTGATGGACTGTGTGTGAAGCCGATAGACCTCAATGAACCCCATGGACAATGCCGGAAAACAGTGACAAAAGAGTTGAAATGTTACGACTGAATGTTACGACTCTTTGTGCGTTCTCCCACGCGGGAACAAACAGAAAATCGGTGTCCGAACACCGCTCATCAGGTGATAAGCTAACACAAGAGATGGATGGATTTCGCTAAGGTGGCTACCAGATGAAGCGCGATCAGGAATGCGCCTTAGCCTTCTGGAGTTTCCAATGTCTCTTTCCATTGTGCAGGAGACAAATGAGTTGGTTGAGGAGTGCGTGGCCAGTCAATGCGCCAGCGCTGGAGAGGGATTGGCACCCAAACCAGCCTCTTAGGCGAAGTAACCTTGCTAAGTGGATGCATTTAAAGCCTTAAATTGGACCGCTCTGTTGCTTCACGACTACCATTTGGAACGCTGCAGGACTTCCAAGCGCGAACGCGGCTCAAAGATCGCCCGTCTCGTGATCCTGGCTTGCGGACGAGTGATTTGAAAAGCATGGTGGCAGACTGTATCCTCAATCGCCGTCGTGCAATCCTTCCGGAACCAGCCCTCAAGACGCACTCCTGGTGGAGCACTGTGACCTGTTTCATTATGGGCCGACTTCCTCGGCATAAAATCGAACTTGTAAAGAAGCATGCCGCGTTGTAATCTTTTCGAACAACCCCCTAGCAAAAGGTAGCAAGAATCGCTATTAGAGGACTGCACAGTTGAGAAGAGCCGCGCAAGCATTCACGTTTGTGCTGAAGGGCTGGATCTTCAGGTTGGCGCGACCAGCATCACCGCAATGTGCTGGCATAGAGACATTTTTGCTACTTAGAACATTTGGATAACGGAGAGTTATCACAGTAAAAGCCTTGCAGATCCCGAACAGCATCGAAATACTAAACGACCTGGACTGGAAGGCCTTCGAAGCCTTTGCGACCGGCACCCTCCAGCGATATTACGCACCCCATCGAGTTGACGTATTTCAGACCCGGTCAAGCCACGACGGCGGTCGGGATGGTGAAGGTATCTACACTATCGGGGACGGGTCGCTTACAATCGTCTATCGCATTTGGATCGAAGTGAAAAAGCGGAGTGGGCAGAATGTAACCCTTGACGACATTGGCAAGAACTTGGTGTTGGCAAGTAATGAAGATGACGTCCGTAAGCTGATCGTCGTAACGAACAACGGATATGCTCCGCAAGTAGAGCGGGAGATACAGCGATTCGCATCCCGGAACAGAATGGCGTACGGACTCCTCGACGGCAACGCTCTATTGGAGCTCGCACACACGGTGTGGGACTACGATCTGCAGCGGCCAGAAGCTCGATCAAACCCCACCGAGGTCGAGGTAGAGCTTTCCTTCTCGCGCCAGCCAAATCCTTTAGATCCGAAACAAGCAGCTGACCTCGCCCTCCAGCATGGTGATCCTGTATTCCTTATCGTCACCGCAAAGCGCACAGACCGCGGACCAACTGACGATTACACCATTGATGTTTCGCCAACAAACTCGGATTTAACTGTCATACCTTACACTTCGGCATCGTATTCTCTGGGTTCAGGGGACCATGCCCGCGTAGTGTTTGTGGTGTTAGGCGCGGTCGGTGAGATGTCCGAATCGACGTTTCGGATTGATGTGCGCGATAAGACAAATCGGCCCGCAAAAACACAGTCGAGGCTTTCCGGTCGATGCCGCGTCTTAACGCCGTTGCTGTCGCCCTGGGTTCCACCCTCGCGGAAGCAACTACTAGATCGTTGGGCCACACGCACCAAACAGTGGGCGGCTACTTCAGAAGGCGGCCTGCTTTCGTTCGCCATCGTGGCCTATCCCGGTGTTGGCAAGTCGCTTTTACTAAATCGCATTCGCTCCGAATGGCTCAAGGATAGGGTCGGAGAAATCTATCTCGACGGAGCTCTCCAGAGCCGTGATGCAGATGTTGCTTCCACACTTTTCGATCTCGCATTTCCTCTCAACCCGCACCTTCTAGGTGCCGATACGGCAGCCGGTGTCGAACAGTGGCTGACCGGGTGTGGCCTTGACCTTCGCCGCGCCAAGAGCCTTGCTGCCGTGATTTGCTCGCATCACTGTTTTGACGCCGCACTTTGTGACGGAAAGGAACTTGCGGAATTGTGCGCGTGTCTGCTTCGCCGCTTGTCCAGCTTCGGGCCAATAGTGGTTGTCCTTGAAGATCTTCACTTCTGTCAGCCTTCAGCCATCGATCTACTGATCGCCACCCATCGAATTTTTGAGCGATTCGGCGACGTCCACGTTGCATTTTTTTGCACAACGCGCCAGTTTGCTGCCACGCCGAACGCGACAGTGCAGACGGATTGGTGGAATCGGCTAAACAGCTTTTTTGAATCAACCTTGATCGAGAAGACGACGATTGAAGCGTTTGATCGAGATGAGGCCGTTGCTGTTCTGCAGCAAACAATACCTACGCTTCAAAAACACTACGCCGACGTAATTATCGAGCAGGTCGGATGTACGCCACTCGGTCTACGAGAGGCGGTCGCGTACTTTCGAACCGTAGGAGTCGTGGAATACGATCCCGTCCTCGACCAACTGATCGCGGATCCAGACCGCCTCACAGAGACGGTTGCCAGCGGTGTACTGAAGAAGGCGACGATCTCTCGCATCGCAGCCCTAAAGAGGCGCTATCCCGTCTGGCTGGCCGACTTACTCGACGGAGCGGCCTGTGTTGGGCGCTATTTTACTCTTCACACCGTGCTCCCTTCCGGGTGGGTATGGGATACACTCCAGAACGATGCGCTTCAACTTTGCGAAGAATTAGATGTAATCCGTCCATTCGAGGATGGCCTGTACGTGTTCGATCATGACATGATCCGGACAGCTATCGTAGAAGGACTTTCGAGCGGTCGACAACAGCGTATTGCAGCAACACTGTGTGATCGCGAGCAATTCCACACTCGGCCAGAAGAGCGTGGTTGGCTGCTCTACCAAGCAGGACGATTTCGCGATTCGGTGGGTGTTTTAAAGATAGCCGCGAATCGAGCCATCCAGAGTTATCGCTTTGCCGATGCAATGAAAGCGCTCCGTCTGTGCTTGACTTGCGTGGATCCTGAGACATCGACCCGGATTGCGTCAATGGCTGACATGGACATCGCAGTCGTGCATGCGGTGCAACCAAAGCCCAAACAGCCAGCCGACAATGAGCGCCACGAGGTTATGGACATCCTGTTTGCGCTCCTTTCCTGCACTGGTTCAACCGCGGTTTTCACAAATAGAATCGCAGATAGTCTTCTTAGCGAGGCGACGATGCTTGCCCGCAGGTACGATGATCGTCAACGCCTAGCCGACCTGCGAGCGATGACTGGCATCCGTTATTTTGAGCGGGACGAGTTGAGGCAGGCTGTCGCTGCCCACGAAGAAGCGGAAGGGCTCTACGCGGAAGTCGGTGGGGATACTGGCCCGCGAGCTGCCAACCTATTGCGGTTGGCTATCACGCAACGTCAGCAGAACCAATTAGAAACATCTCAAGCTACGATTCGCCGAGCCCACCGCATGATGCCTCCTGGAGATCTTGACCTTCTCGTCAAATTAATTCTAAATGCGGGAGCGTCATACTTGGCAATCGATTTGAATCGTGTAAGGCGTTACTGGTATGCTGCGCTTCGAACCGCAAATCGTGCCGCTCTGACAGAACGTCGAATCCATGCTCTAATCGATGTTGGCTATCTTGAACTATTGCTGAATCATAATACTCAAGCTGCCGCGTGTTTGTCAGAAGGATACAGATTAGCAGAGGAACTTGGTCTTGAAAACTCAGCGATGCGAGGGGCACTCAATCTCGCTTGCATGAATCTGATTCGCGGCGATATTGCCAGGGCAACGGATCTCCTCATAAGGGCCGAAGAGATTGGCATGCGCCAAGGGATCGGACGTCGTCTGTGGAGAGTACGAGCGAATCTCGCCACAGCACTGGAGGCTTCGGGCGAGTTGCAACAGGCCTATGCCATCGATTCTCGGTTGGCGAAAGAACTCAGAATCGAAAATCATTTTGGTGGCTCGGCGAAACGAGTCGCGCTGCCGTACTTCAACATCGCCTTGCGCGCCCTGGACCACGAAGCATACCGAGCACTATTTGACACTCTCGATCAGAACATGCGGACTCTAGCAACGACGGTGCGCCGCCAAATTATGGCAGGAGACTCATTTCAGCTTCCGGAATTGCTCAAAGGTCATCTAAGGATGATAGGTGGCCTTCAGAGGTTCGTCGTGACTGAATGACGAATTGCCGGTATGTGTACGGAAAGTCGCGGCAAAAGCGTACTGCTGGAGCACCACGAATATTGCGGCCCAAGCTAATGGCTAGCAGCCCGTCGAACAGTAGATAGACAAGCAGCCATGATGTTGCAAGGGCGAACGACTCGGCAGAGTCGGTCAGTGACGCCATCCTATCCATTGCGTGTTCAGTTCCGAACGAGGTTGATGCCGTCAATTCATTCCACACATGATGCACTTCGTCAATGGGTCCAACTACATAGCGACTGTGGTCCGTATCGCAGGCTACGATCGCCCCAGATGCATTGACAAGCAAGTGCTCCGGCTTAAGGCTGCCATGGCAGATCGCTGGTAGTCGAACTGGGATCGGCCCACTATTCAGTGTGAACGCTATTGCGCCATCGAATCGTTGTTGAATCTCAGCAGGAAGCGACCATGCTTCCTCCCTCATCAGGAGTTGAATCCTGATCAGTTCTACGTGAGGGTGGACTTGGTAAAACCGAGGAATGGAGCCAAGGCTACGAGCATTCAACTCCGCTGCCGCCAAGTCATGCTCGGCGATCTGCGTAAGCGTCGGATGTGCGACTACGCTGCGGAGCGCATCCATGTACCGGGAAGCATCTGGATTTTCGGGGTCAAGAGTACGAAAGCTCCGAAAACCTTCAGCAAGTCTTCGAATCTGGAACAATGTGTCCTTTTTGCTCAGCGAGGCACGCTGGCAGCATTCAAAGAATGCCATTGGGTCATCCGGTTCTGGCATACGAATGATCCGGGGTGTCAAACCGTTCTCGCGATGGAACTTCAATACTGCAATGTAGTCAGTCAGACTGCGCTCGCGTCGTAACGACGCAGGCACAGGTAACACAGAAATGTGATCTGACCGCTCAGGACGATACCACTTACAGAAGAAGCGTTCTGAAGGTGTTTCGATAATAGCGCTTGAGTGATCGCTCGACGAGACATCGTGTGCTGTGATCTCTGTGTTTAGAATTGTCTTAGCCCGGAGCCGAAGCTCCTCCATGTCGAGCTGTCGAAGCAATGATCGCGACGCGAAGGCAGTTGGTATCGGAGCTCCTCTATAGACGCCTGCGAGGGCACCGTAGCTTTTGTCGCGCGAGAATGCCTGTAGTGCCCAACGCCTTGCGTTGATTCCTTCACGGCAAGCACGATCGGGATTCCTCAGGTATCCAAGCATCGCATTGGCAAGTGCCGCAGGCGAGTCTGGTTCCACAATCGTTCCCGTATATCCTTCAAGGACAATGTCGGGAAGACCACCCACTGCGGTCGCAATGACGGGGCAACCACACATCATGGCTTCAACGCCAACGATCCCAAATTGCTCACGCGCAGATGGCATGATCACCATTCTCGATCGAGAATAGAGTTCCGGTAGCGCCTCCGTCGCTAATCGACCCCAAATGGTTAGAGCCCCATTCGCGTGCAGATCCGACAGTTCTGTCCGCGAATGAATGAGCGATTCAACGAACGCTGCCTCTCCATCGCTTCCGCCTATGATCCAAACTGCGAATGCTGGAACGTCGGCGAGACGACACATAAGAGCAAGTGAATCGAGGAAGTTAATCACGCCTTTGCGAGGATCGCCTGGCCTGCCGAAGAACGAAATCTTCGGGACATTCCGGCCGCGGATAGAAATGTTGGGGATCGACTCCATAGGGTACGACGGCAACACGATCATGCTTGACCTCCGGATAGAGTTTGTGCAAGTCGTTTCTCTCCGAAGGCGCAACAGTGAGCAGTACATCAGCGTTGAGGAACACGTCGAGTTCAAGCCGGTCGCGTACCCCATCTCCTTCCGTTGCCTCCTCGCCCAGAGCTAACCTGGTACGGCCTAAAGAGAGAATCGAATGGATGTGACGGACAGGGACCGCGCTGATCAAGCGGCGAGCGACAGCACCCGACAACCAGTTGTGACTATGGATCACATCGTAAGGATTCTGAAGAAAATCCATTTGGCGTACAGCCGCCACTATTTCTTCAAAATAGCTATGGAGCGCAAGCGGCGTGAGATCTTCAGTTGGGCCAACATTGGCACGGGTGATACTAGACAAAGGGCCAAGATCTTCGTACATGCGTTTTGATGGTGCGTTGAGACGGGTTATGTAATCGACGCGCCATCCGAGCCGTACCAGATAGCGTCCAAGATCGAAGACAAACAAATGTCCTCCGCCGAACCGCTCCCAACCAGGCGGGTCAAGCGGATCATCTGTCAGGCAGAGCATGAGTATCCGCAGCGGTTCCATCCCGATAACTCGCAGTTATCATTAGAAACCGCGCGATCGCGACGGCCAATTTGAGGGACAAGAGCAAATGTCGGTTATTGCAGTAACGGATCCAAATGAACTCCGATTATTGCTTAAAAGACACCCCTTTCTCCGTCCTGGTACCACATTGGGCGCACCCAGCTTGGGGCGGCATTGGATAACAGAGTTCTGTGACGCATATGGACATCTAAGACAGGTTTTTGCGGTTGTTGTTTATGAAGCTGGTCGGCCACAGCTGGTGGCCCCCTTGCAAGTCGTGTCTTCGACAGCAGCGGTGTTCCTCTGTGGCGACGGAAGTGACCACAACGATCTGTTGTGGTCCACACCTGACATTCAGGTGCTGGAGCAGGCTTTGAGATTTATGGCGGGTCGCGGTCTTCGCGCTCTGTTACTAAGCCGAATGCCGAGCGATACGGACACGATCCGTTTATTTCGCGAAATCAAAGGCTCCATTGCGGTTTTTATTTCAGTTGAACAAGGAGAAGCGAGCCCTTATGTCGAATGCAAAAAGAACATGGCCATAGACAGGTGGCCGGGCGTAGACGTGAGCCGAATTAAGTATCTCCAACGAAAACGCTCGGCTCTTGAACAAAAATATACCTGCCGTTTCCGGATACTAGATGATGCGAAGGAGATCGAGGTCGTGTTGCCAGTGCTGTTCGAAATCCATAGGAAACGCTGGCACCAGAGGGGCATCGTAAGCAAATTCGCGGACGAGAATCGGTCTGCTTTCACGCGTGCGATTTGCACTTCTGCATTGACCCGCGGTGAGTTATTTCTTGCAATCCTGGAAATTGCTGGGCACGTTATAGCGTATACCATAGGGTTTCGGTGTGGAGAAACGATTTTTGACTGGAACAGTTGTTTTGATATTACATGGGGACGATGGTCTCCAGGTGCGTTGTTGCAGCTTGACATCTTGGAACGATGCGAAGAGTTTGGAATATCCACCTACGATATGCTCAGAGGAACCGAGTCTTACAAATTCGACTGGACGTCCAAGACCCGTGGAAATTGCACAATATTTTGCAGCTTAGAGGAGCACCAAAATCACTAAGCTGGGCGGAAGGATACTGAAATGGTCGCGTTCAGAGCACCCCAATTTCAAGCAGGCGGCGTGGGGTCTGGATGTGGCTAAAGGGTAGACTTTTCGCGCCCATCAGGTAATTTCAAACGCGCCTCTTTTTCCGATGATGCGGGCGTGAAGAACAGGAGCTTTGGCCAGCTTTACCTCAATCTCAAGCCCGAGTTTACCGGCAACCGAACGCACATTTTCCACGGCCGGAGATTCGATGAAGAAATGCTGGAGCGTGCAGCCCGAGGGAGCATCTTGCGACGGGTGAATGGAGCTGTGGTCCCATTCAATGAAGAAGGGCAACATGCCGCCGGAGTCGTTTTTCAGTGCAAAGGACTTCCAGCGCAGCGTCTTGCCGTCAGGGCGGACACGAGAGCCATCGCGCAGATTTTCTATGGCGATGCCAGCGGCTGCGGCTTTCTGCACCAGACTGGCCAGATCATTGGTATACGCAGCCCAGCCGATAAGCCGCGGCTCCTGAATGGCGAGCAGACGATTAGCCATATCATTGCCAGAAGTTGTGCTCGCCTGCTGCGGATCGGGCGCGATGATCTCCAGGTAGCGGCGCGGGCCCAAGGAAAGAAGAGCGTTGCGGGTACCGCGTCCGGGGTGTACGCCGCCAAAGATCGCATGCCCCCCGCTGCGCTCCTGCATCCAGTCGATACCGCGGTCAAGATCATTGGCGCCGAGAAGGATGTGGTCGAAATCGGCCGGAACGCTGGGCATATTGTCGGCTCCCAAGGCGATGCGGTGCGTAGTCATGGCCATGGCGGCCAGGCCGAGAAACCGGCGCCGGGATATTGGCATGGACATACGTTTTTCAACGGCTGATTGTAACAACAAGGTAGCGGGATTGCCGCGTTTCTCTTTCATGTCAGCTGGTGCCGTCACTTCCCTGCCGGCTCACACCTCTGTTCGTGCGTGGCCAATCGATGCGCCAGCGCTGGCGAGGCACTGGCGCCCAAACCAGTTTCTTAGGCGAAGTTCCCCTTGCGTGGTGATACAGGATGACGCACATTTAGCACACGTTTAGCAAATCGCTTGATTCCAATCTTACGCGCTTTCCGATGGATGAAACTGCGCATGATCGGACGGGGCCCGCTCAACTTCCAGGATGATATTCCCGCTCGGTATGCCCTTGGAGTTGTGAACGATAGAAGTACACCTCCCGCAGGTCTCCTGTGCTGTAACGCAGGGCCTGATCGCTGAAGTGACGAGATGACACATGGCCGTTCTCACCACCGGTGGTCACCGCCTCAGCCCGCACCTTCTCACCAAACTCGACTGCGGCGACAAAGCTGTTTCCATTGGCGCCATACCATTTCTTCGTGCCCGGATACGGGTGCGATCCGAATGACGCTAGTGAACCCCACATCGAGGAGGTAAAGCCGACAGGAATGCTCGGTTGAGCGTCACTGAATTGCTGCATAAAGTCGTCGGTAAGACGCTGGTATCTATTAATCTCGCCCCACCCAGTCTTCCAAGTTCCGAAGTCGGTTTCCAATTTGCGGGAGGCCACAGCCAGTGACTCCAAGAGCGTCTCTGCCGGCGCCTTGCTGGCGATGTAGTCTTCCATGGAGATTCCTGCTTTCTTCGCAGCGGTTCGCACGCGCTGCTGCATCTCCTGGGCCCAGAACACCGCGAGGGACGTTGGCACTGACGTGACCGACCAACGATGGTCCCACACGCGCAGGAGTGCGATCTGTTCGGCAAATTCCTGTTTCAACGGACTGGCAGTTGGAGTCGCATCCCAGGCGCGGATCAGAGCAGGGAGCGGCTTATCAAACCATGTGAGGTAAGAGTCATACGCTGCGGCGACCAGCGAGTCGAGCGTGAAATCCGTTTTGTCCTCAAGTACCTTGATTGCATGCAGTCCGCGTGCGCTTTCTCCGCCTGATTCTACGTAAGCAGGGTAGTCTTCTTTTTTGGGGCTGCTCGGCCCGGCCGCCGACCATGGCCAGTTGTTGCAGTTGTAGAGCCAGCCGCTCTTGGGGTTCAGCAGATGAGGTGTCTCGTCAATGGAAAGAAGACCTTGCCACTCCGTCTCAGGATTGCTGCCGTCGACCGGCTTAGTCCAATCAAACCGAGTGTTACGTTTGGGAATGAAGTTTCCATGAAAGTAGGCGATGTCGCCGTCAGCATCTGCGAAAATCGTGTTATTGCTCGAGTTCGCCTTGAGCTCCATCGTCTCCCGGAATGATTTGTAATCCCTTGCCTTGGTGCGCAAATAAGACTGCATCAGAGCCTTCACCGGCTCCTGCATCAGCCGGACGCTTACCCATTTTCCGTCCTGCTCGCGGACGATGGGGCCATGGTGGGTGCGGTAGACTGTGAAGTTTTTTTCGGCCATCCCGTGAGCCGTCTTGTAAGACACCTTGATTTCCGCAACCATAAGTGGCCGTTGTTCATTACCATACTTGTAGTAGAAGCGATTGCCCTTCTTCTCTACGGTTTCCAGATATTCATCCACTGCGTCAACGCCGCTGGAGGTATGCATCCAGCCGGCGCGGTCGTTGAACCCCTGGTAGATGAAGAATTGTCCCCAAGTGGAAACGCCATAAGCGTTCAGACCTTCGTCGCTTATCATCTGCAGTTCGGACCGGAAGTAAAAAGATACGTGGGGATTGATCAGGAGCAAGGCGTGGTGCGCGGCCGTGTTTGCGGGAGCAATGGCCATTCCGTTGGATCCCGTGGGTTCGGGAGGTTGATCGTCGTTCGCGGCCTGCGACTGGATCACGGGAGCTTTGCCATAGAACGCCTGAAGTTGGTTGAGATTCACGCTCTCAATGTCGCCTCCAATGCTCCCTTCGGTAAAGGAAAGCGCCATCCATGGTTCGAAGCGCTTGATGACGCGCGGTTTCACGTCGGAATGTTTCCAGAGGTAGTAATTGAGGCCGTCGGCGAAGGCGTTCATGAGCTTCTGCAACCATGCCGGGCTCTCGGAGTATTGTTTTTTCAGTGAACCATCGTCGATGAAAACTTTCGTGCGAAGATCCTGGTAGATCTTGGACTCGCCTTCCGCCTCAGCCAGGCGCCCCATCGCGTTGATGTAGTTTCTCTCAACGCGATTGAAATCGTCTTCCGCCTGAGCGTATATTGCGCCAAAAACAGTGTCCGCATCCGTTTTTCCGTAGACGTGCGCGATGCCCCAATCGTCTCGTACGATCGTAACGTTCCGGGCTTCCTGCCTCCAGCGCGAGACTTCGGCGTCTGTGGCCGCATGGGAAGCGAAAGAAGCAGTTACGATCGCGAAGATGACAATGAACTGCCTGATAAGTCTGTTTCTCATGGCTTGAGTCCCTTCGATCCAAATCTTCTGCTGCCGCTACTTCTCCTTCCGACCCGGGAAATGATCGTCCATTCTACAATTGTCCTCGGTTGCCAGGTGATTCCTGCTCGCTGGGCGCTCTTGCCATTAACAACTGTTACGACTGGCGGCAGACGACGAATGTCGATTTGTCAGAGCGATGGTCTTTTGACGGAAGGAACATCGTGCTGTGGGGCCACGGCACTTGATCCGGATCGCCCTGGGCGCAACACAGTTGCCCGGGCCCATCTCGAGGAAAATGGCCACCTTTTTCTGCATCGTCATTTCCTTATCGCTGACCAGGAGACGAGCAGACGATGATTGAGTTGCGGATGACGCGGCGGTACGTTTCACCAACTGCGCCTGTTCCATGTATGTGATGCCCACCGGAACCGTGGGCCCCAGAGCAGCCCAATTTCAATCAGGCGGCGTGGTGTCTGGATGTGGCTGAAGTATAGACTTTTCGCGCACATCAGGTAATTTCAAACGCGCCTCTTTTTCCGATGATGCGGGCGCTAAGAACAGGCGCTTTGCCCGGATTTAGCTCAACCTCAAGCCCAAGTTTGCCGGCAACCGAGCGCGCATTTTCCACGACCGGGCACTCTATGAAGAAATGCTGGAGAGTGCAGCCCGAGGGAGCATCCTCCGAGGGGTGAATGGAGCTGTGGTCCCATTCAATGAAGAAGGGCAGCACGCCGTCGAAATCTTTCTTCAGCGCGAAGGACCTCCAGCGCAGCGTCTTGCCGTCAAGGCGGACACGAGAGCCATCGCGCGGATTTTCCATGTCGATGCCGGCGGCAGCCGCCTTCTGCACCAGACCGGCCAGATCATTGGTATGCGCAGCCCAGCCGATAAGCCGTGGCTCCTGAATGGCGCGTAGACGATTAGCCATATCATTGCCCGAAGTTGCGCTTGGCTGCTTCGGGTCGGGCGCGATGATCTCCAAGTAGCGGCGCGGGCCCAGGGAAAGAAGAGCGTTGCGGGTACCGCGTCCGGGATGTACGCCGCCAAAAAGTGCTCGCACGCCGCTACGCTCCTGCATCCAGTCGATACCACGATCAAGATCATTGGCGCCGAGAAGGATGTGGTCGAGATCGGTCGGAATGCTAAGCATATTGTCAGATCCCAAGACGATGCGATGCGTAGTCATGGCCATGGCGGCCAAGCCGAGAAACCGGCGGCGGGAGATGGGCATGGCCATGGTTTTTTCAATGAATGATTGTAGCAGTGGCGGCAGCGGGATTGGTCTTTGTCAGGTGGCGGCAAGGACGGCAATGGTGCCAAGTGTTAGCGGCGTAACTCAGAGGTCACTCGCGGCTTCGAAGCCCCAAGCCTCCAACAAGTCTGACGGCACGTACTTTTGATTCTTGTTCTTTCGCACCCATTCCTTCAATGGGACAGGACCAAGATACTGCTCTGGGGACAATCGAAGCTTCCGAATGATCTGCTCGAATGAGCTTGGCTGGACATCAGCTGCGGAATGCACAGCCGGTTTGGCCCAGTTCGGATTGCCGCGCTTCTTTTTCATCGGAGTCTGCCGCCGTTGCTCCCATAGTGGCCCGAACTTCTGTTTGTGCGCGGCCAATCGATGCGCCAGCGCTGCCGAGGAAGTGGCGCCCAAACCAGTTTCTTAGGTAGCGTTCCCCTTGCGTGGTGGTACAGTGCGGCGGTGCGCTCGTAGAAGCCGCGAGTGTGCCAGGAATCGCCGAATCCGAACCTCACGAAGTCCAAATGATGGCAGAACTCATGGCACAGAGTGCTCAGGAAGGTTCCGAATGAGGTGATGTCCTTGCGGACCGCCGTCTTCATCCAGACCCGGATCCGCATCGTATCCGGCTGGTAGTCGCCGAAGAGCTCAGTAATCGAGTGCTCATGAACCTGGAGCGGTCTGGACGCAAGCACGCGGATGCGGCATCGTGGCAGAAATCGGCGGCCGTTCCAAGGAAGTCATCACAGACCTGCCGCACATCCTTCATGTCTTCGGTTTGCATCGCCGCTTCAATGGCACCCGCAATTCTTACGAATCGCTCATCTTCCGGCAGCGGGACGGTTTTGAGGCGATCACTATTCGCAAAGAACTTGAGGTTCGATTTACGAGGTGGAGGGTCGGTGAGCATCGCCATTCATTGTGGCACGAATCCTTGGTCATTGGGCTCATTCCAGAGCATGCAAGTTTTCTGGAAAAGTGTGCGGAAATGCAATAAGATGCGACCGTTCGGAAAGCTTGATAAAGGAGGACCAGCATGACTGATGAATGTTGCCGGCCGCTGCGGTGCATCGTCATTATCTTCCTATTGCTGTACTCCGTTGCGGATCCAGCTCCTGCGATGACTGCTGATGAGCACGGGGTGATTGCTCGTCTGGCGGAACTGATGCAGTGGAAAGCTGGAACGGTTGTGGCCGATATTGGAGCGGGCGACGGTCAATACAGCTTCGTGGCCGCCAGAATTGTTGGACCTTCAGGCCGCGTTTATGCGACGGAAATCGACCAACAAAAGTTAAAGCATCTGAGAGAGGAGGTCACGAGGCGCAAGTTGGATAACATGACCCTAGTAGAGGGCGCGGCTGATGACACAAAACTTCCTTCAAGTTGCTGCGACGTAATATTTCTGCGGCGCGTGTATCATCACCTAACAGATCCACGCGACTTTGATAAGAATTTGGTACGTTCTTTGAGGGTTGGCGGACAACTCGCGATCATTGATTTTCCGTCTGATCCAAACCTTGCACCCGTCGAAGGAGTACCCAAGAATCGCAGCGGCCATGGCATCGCCGCGAAGGCTACGGTCGAAGAGCTGACGTCGGCGGGACTCCATCTTGAAAAGACAATTGATAACTGGTCAAGCCACGATTACTGCCTCATATTCTCCAAGGTTGATCAATAGAATTCAAAACGAATCCCTCCCAAACTCTGGCACAGGCTGCCAGACGATTATGTTGGCCATTGAAAACCAACGGAAGGTCGTGAAAGGGTAGGTTTTGTGATCCCCTGAGCTAAGAAAATTGGGCGGATGGCTAATCTCGGCCAAAAACCGGCATGGAGCTATTGGAGGGATGTCACACGATGGGTTTGTTCCAAGCGCTTTGCCTGGTACGCCATGAAGCGCTCGAACCCCGCGCTGACGTGGCGTTCGGTTACATGGACGTAGTATTTTTCAGTAATTCGCGGGGAGCTATGGCCCATCAGTTTGGCCAGAGTGTGTCGGTCCATGCCGCTCTCCATGCATCTGGTTCCGAACGTGTGGCGCCAGCAATAGAACGGAAATAAGTCCAGACCCGCTTTCCGAATCGCTCGCCGATGAGATTTTTGGATACTGACCAAATGCCCTGAATTTCCCGGGCCGGGGAACACCCAACGCTTCCTGTGCGGCTCTACCCTTAAATATAAGGAGCGTTTCTCTGGCCCTGGGTGTCAGGGGCAGGAGTCTCTCGGCACTCTGCGTCTTACCCTGCTTTACCGTGAGGTAGCCGAACGGCATCAGTTCGGAGCCCTCCAGCTGGACCTGCGCCCATTCCAGGCGAAACAACTCTGAATTTGGACGCATCCCAGTGTCAACCGCCAGAATGGTGAGAGCCCGGAGGTTTGCACCTGCTGCCACAAGATATTTCTCCTCCTCTGGGAAGGACAGGACTCGGTCTCTAGTTCGCTCGCCGGGGAGTTGATGAACAACAGGCATTCGGGGAATGATCTCCCATTCGAACGCAAGCCTCAGAAGGCGGCGGAGGGTTCGGAGATCACCATTAATCGCGCTGATGCCAACGCCCGTGCGGCTGCCTACGAACCTGGTAACAATTTCGGGGTTAATTTTGGAAATCTGCTCGTTTGCTAGATCCGGGAAAGCCAGGAACCGTGCAACGGAACGCTTGTAAAACTCCAAGCTGCTTTCTTTCACGTGCAATTTCGAGTATGCGAGAAAGCGATTTGTGAATTCCTTCAGGATGGGCGCTTCGGGAGCGGGCAGCTTGGGCCACGCACCCTGCGGGTGAATTTCACCCAGGCGGAGCGCGCGGCGGTGCTCCCGCTCGACCTCTTCGGCTTCGGTTGGGATTTTGGTTCGCGCAGATCTTCGAATCAGGAACGAATTCGAAGTGCCGTTTACCTGCTTGAGGCTCCAGGTGAATTTGTACCAGTAGGTTTGGCCGCGTTTGAAGATCATTTCTGTTGCTCCTTCCTCGGATGAACGTGACCACGGGAACCCTGCTAGGCCAGCGCCAATGAGCGGGGACTTTCCGTCAAGTACCGGGACGAGGGGAGGGGGATCACCCGGCCTGCACAGAGCGCAGCGGCGGAAGGTTGGGGATACCCCTCGGCCCGCGCGTCGCGTCCAGTGCTTGACGGAAGGGGGCGGCACGCCCCGACTTGCTTTTGCGTGAGGGATCGTTACCGGATGGCCGAGACTACAGGCTCAGTGACCCCGGCGGGTTTTACCGGGGGATTAGAGCTCGACCCGCGGGACGCCGGGCACGCCCACTGTCTTGCCAAGCAGGGCCTATATATAAAGGAGATACTAATGCTTCCCTGCGGGATGGTATTTTTCGCGTTTGGTGAAGTAGTTTGTGAATGCTCAAATATTTGAAAATAAAAGGCTAAATTATTTAGTTCGACACAATAAGCTAAAAATAGTACAACATAATAAGCTAATTATAGTACAGCACAATAAGCTAAAAACTGTCCGGCATGAAAAGCTAAAAACCACGCGGCACAATAAGCTAATGAACGTCCGGAACCAAAGGAATCAACCAATGGCGACACCCCCCGAAAAACTGGCAGAGTCCCTGGAACGGCTGCACACACTTCAGTCTGGCGATGGCTCTGCCGCCATCCGGGCGAAGGACCTGCCGCGCACGCACCGGGAACGGCTGCTGGCCTCCGGCTTCCTGCAGGAGGTCATAAAAGGGTGGTATATCCCGAGCCGCCCGGACGAAGTAAAAGGCGAGAGCACAGCCTGGTATGCATCGTACTGGCGCTTTTGCGCCGTTTATCTCGAAGAGCGCTTTGGACGCGAGTGGTGCCTTTCCCCTGAGCAATCCCTGTCGCTGCATGCCGGTAACTGGACGGTGCCCCGGCAGCTCCTGGTGAGGGCGCCCGGCGCCCGCAACAAGGTCACAGCGCTCCCGCATGGCACATCGCTGATGGATCTTCGCGCCGCGCTGCCGGAGCGCGCCGACCGCGAGGAAAAGGAACGGCTGCGTATCTTCTCGGTAGAGTCCGCGCTGATCGCGTGCTCGCCCACTTATTTTTCAAACAGCGCGACGGATGTGCGCGCCGTGCTGCCCATGGTCCGCGATGCCTCGGACCTGCTGGCCCGGCTGCTGGAGGGCGGTCACAGCGTGATCGCCGGCCGGCTGGCTGGCGCTTTCCGCAACATCGGCCGCGACCGCATAGCGGATGATATCGTGAAGACGATGTCCGCTGCCGGATACGACGTGCGTGAAAACGATCCCTTCGCGGACAAACTGAACTGGGTGATCCCGGCGCGCGAAATGTCCCCCTACGTGAACAGAATCCGGTTGCTGTGGCAGAAGATGCGCGCGCCGGTGCTTGAGCGCTTTCCGAAACCGCCGGGCCTTCCCGGCGATATCGACGCCTACATGAAGCGCGTCAATGATGCCTATGTCACGGATGCCTATCACTCACTGTCGATCGAGGGCTATCAGGTCACACGCGATCTCATCGAACGCGTCCGCAGCGGCACATGGAACGCGGAAGCGAACAAGGAAGACCGCGAGCAGTCGAACGCCATGGCGGCGCGCGGTTACTGGCAGGCCTATCAGGCGGTCCAGAAAAGCATGGGCCGCGTTCTCCACGGCGAGAATCCCGGCCTGGTCGCTGACGAGGACCATGGGACTTGGTACCGAGAACTGTTCGCGCCGAGCATAACGGCCGGCATCCTGAAACCCGCCGATCTCGCCGGGTATCGCACGAGCCAAGTTTATATCCGGAAGTCTATGCATGTGCCGCTGAACCGCGAAGCGGTGAGGGACGCTATGCCGGCGTTTTTCGAGCTGTTGCGCGAAGAAACAGAACCGGCCGTGCGCGTCGTGCTCGGGCATTTTGTGTTTGTGTACATTCACCCTTATATGGACGGTAACGGGCGCATCGGTCGTTTCCTGATGAATCTGATGATGGCGTCCGGCGGATACCCGTGGACAGTCGTGCCGTCCGGGGAGCGCAATAAATACGTCGAGGCCCTCGAACGGGCGAGCGTCGGCGAAGACATAGCCCCGTTTGCGGAATTTATTGCGGCCCTGGTCGAGAAGGGACTCGCGGGCGAGCCTTTGCCGCCGGTGCCGAAGGCCGCCTCATGACGGAAACCCGGCAGAAAGGGAATGTGGTTGGATGGCTGTCATACCGACATTTGACGAAGCAAATCTGCAAGCGATCAGCGATATTCTGGGAGCAACCGACACAGGTCTGACGGGATCGGAGATCGGACGGTCTTTGCACGAATGTGGCTTCCCTGACCCGTTGCCGCAGATGACTAAGCGGCACAGGCTATATGCGGCCCTGGCCGAGAAACAGAACTCCGACCGGTGCGCCAACAGTATCCTGAACTTCATCAGCCATGTGATGAACCCGGTGCGTCATGTGGGCAGCCGGGATTACTTTGAAACGGAACGCGGAAAGCTTAACAGCGTTCTGGCCTTCAGCGGGCTTTCGCTAGGCGAGGACGGCAAGCTGCGGGCGGTTACAACCGCTCGCACATTGACGCAAGCCGAGGCGACGGCGAGTGCCCTTCGGAAAGCTCTTGTCGAGCGGAGAGTGCATGCAGATGTGCTGAAGTTCTGTCGTGCCGAACTTCTCGTTGATAACTATTTTCATGCGGTATTCGAAGCCGCGAAAAGCGTGGCTGAAAAGCTGCGCCAGAAAACCGGGCTGGGTTCCGATGGTTCCCAACTGGTCGATGAAGCCCTGGGCATCGGGAAGGCGGGATGTCCGCGCCTCGCCTTCAATACCCTGACGACGGAGAGCGAGCGAAACGAGCATTCAGGGCTAATGAATCTCATTAAAGGGTTGTTCGGGGCGTTCCGGAACACCACGGCGCATGCTCCGAAGATTCACTGGAACGTCACGGAGCAGGACGCGCTCGATATTCTGACGACGATATCTTTAGTTCATCGGCGTCTTGACACTGCCGTTCGAACACACATCCCATAAGGTTGGTTGAATCAAGGAGGGAAACCGCGTGTTTAAGATTCTTATCGATACGTGCGTGTGGCTCGATCTTGCCAAGGATTACCAGCAGCAGGCAATTCTGACAGCGCTTGAAGAACTGGCGCGACAGGGAAAGGTAGAGCTGATCCTGCCGCGCACGGTCGTCGACGAATTCGCCCGCAACAAGGCGCGTGTTGTCGAGGAGAGCGCCCGCAGCCTCTCCGGCACCTTGAAGCGCGTGAAGGAGGCGGTGGAGAAATTTGGCGATCCACGGCGAAAAGGCATGGTGCTGCGCCAGCTTAACGATGTGGATCATCGCCTTCCCACCCTGGGTGAGGCGGTCGCGGATACGGTCAGCCGCATCGAGATGCTGTTCGCGCGCATTCCCGTCATCGAGATTTCTGATGCTGTGAAACTACGCGCAGCGCAGCGCGCCATCGACAAGCGCGCCCCCTTCCATAGACAAAGGAATGGTATAGATGATGCGATTCTTATTGAGCTCTTCGCAGATCAGGTCGGGACGAAAACGACAGCGGGAACCCGATTCGCCTTTGTCACTCATAATACAAAGGATTTTAGCCACCCGAATGCAAGCAACAAGTTGCCCCACCCGGACATGGCAGCCTGTTTTTCGCGGACTAGGTCGCTTTATTTCATTACTCTCGCGGAGGCGCTACGTCGCGTACAACCAGGGCAATTTGCCGATCTATTGATGGGGCAGGAATGGACTGAAGAGCCGAGGCGGCTGGAGGAGATCGGGAACGCCATCGACTTACTGTTCAATCAGGTCTGGTATAACCGGCACCAGTTCACCCGCCAGAAAATCGAATGCGGCCAAACCAAGATCGTTGAAAAAGAAACGTTCCCCGTCAAAGACCATCTGCGGCGCCCGATTCAACGCGATGTCTGGGAGGGCGCACTCAAGGCCGCCGCAAAAGTTGAGAAGAAATACGGCCTGGAGAATCTCGGCCCCTGGGACGATTTCGAATGGGGGATGATCAACGGCAAGCTATCCGCGTTGCGCTGGGTACTTGGCGATGAGTGGGACATGCTGGATACTTGAACCGTTGAAGGAGAGCGGTCTTGTTTGAGCCCCCAGGATAGCGATGACATGCAGGTGGTAGTGAACGATGGATTGTTAAAGGCCGGCAGGGACACCTGCTCGCTGTAGCAGAGAGCGCAAATTCGAGTGTATCGTTTGTGCCAGATCTCCCGGTTTCATGTTGCGCACCGTCGCCAGGGCATCAACCGTCGATTTCACGTCAATCGGGGTTGCCGGGCGATCTTCAACTCGTGTGAACGGGGCATCAGTTTCGGTGAGAAGGCGATCAGAGGGGAGCGCGGCAACCAAGTCACGCCCTCTGTCATTGCGGAGCATCGCGGCGTTGATAGAGAAATAGCAGCCCAGATCAATGGCGCGGCGGGCCTCAGCCTTGGAGCCTGTGAACCAGTGAAGGACGATCTGGCTTTGCCCTTGGGCAACTCGATCTCGATTGCTCTTGGCAGAACCGTCCCGTCGCTTTGCGACCCACTTGCATCGGTGACCGTTACTGGCAGCAGTCCCACGGCACGCACCTTCTGTATCCGGTTTTTCCGGCCATGCTTTTTCCGCCAGTCGTAGACCAAGCTTGGGTGTACTCCATGAGCCTGCGCAATCTCTTTCACGCATGCGCCAGGCACCAGAGAAGCAGCGACGATCTGCTGCTTTGCCTCCAGGCTCCAACGTCGTTTGTCCCCTTGTTTGGTTCGTGTTGTTTCTGCAACCGCGGCCGCCAGCAGTTTCGTTACCCGACCGAGCCGGCCCTTCTTATACAGCAGGCGCCAGGTGAAGAGTTGGTTGGCGTTCACTCCGTGCTCTCGTGCAACACGCGCGACGGACGCGCCCTTTACCAATGTCTTTTCGACGATCCGACGTTTTTCTTCAACAGACCGGTGCCGACGCCGAATGGTGGCTGTGTCCTGATTGTCTGTACCTGTGGTTGTGTCTACTTGCGGGGAAGTGTCCATTGTCTCTCCAAGTGGACACGATCACAGTCGTGTCCACTTAGTGAGCATGGCGGCGGTCTGCGCCTATGTCCAGACGGCCAAGACCTGACGCTTACCATTCTCTTGACATTCCCTTCTCATAAAACCCGCCCCACCTGCCGAGTAGAGGAATGGCAAGACTCTCAGTTTAATGAGCTGTCACGCAGTTCGCTCCATTACCTAGTATTGCGAACCCATTTCCAAACGCGTTACCCACTTCCGGTTCCGACGCGTTGCCCACTGTCGCCTTGTATTTGCTGTTTACTCCTCTTCCCGTTCCTGTTCCTGCTTGATATTTGCCTCCATTGGGCAAAACCCCGTTTTGACTCTCTCGTGGGTCATGCATAGCTTCCCCACCTTGAAAGATTTCTGGATCCGCTGCAAATATGCACGCAAACAATTGGCCACCTGACGGACTGAAGTTGTCGTTACATAGGTTCCCCCCGCAGTTTATGGTCATCGGTCCTGAAGGAGGAGAGTAGGGGTGGGCAAGCAAATTAAGCAAGAATTCAGAATTCGCGAGGCCGAGATCGGCCGTATTACTTATGGTGACCCAAGCACCGGGTGCGTCAAGGCGCAGAAGAAAAAGCGGCAGGTCGCCCAGACCTTTTTCGCCGGTGTCGAAAATCTTAGGCCCTCCCCCTGGAAACTGAACGAAAACTTGAAGGCCAAATTCATCTGTATTTCGAACAAAGCTATTGACGTCTGGTAGATACCCGATATTTGCGCCACCAAGCCTCAGAAGGTCGCTAACTAAACCGCAACTCACCGCCTGCCCATCAGCATAACAACCCCCGCCACCGCCATTTCCACCAACGCAATCTCCGTGACTATCCAAGAGGCAACTCCAGTTGTTGCCGCTATAACAGCTGCCCGTGCTAACGTCACACTGTCCCGAGGGGTCTGTGAAATTGATGGGATCGTTCTTGACATAGCTGTAACGGTTCAGCGACTGCGGATTGCCAATGCTACCGCTCAGGGAATCTGCGCTCATGAACCGGCCCTGGCCCGAGTCATCGTAGCGGAACTGAGCGTAATCGAGGCCGCTCTCACCGGTTCCAGAATCGTGCTCGTAGCTGGTGAATTTCCATTTGTCCACCGTCCCTGTCTCGTACCAGGTGTCGCCAAACGGGAAGTGCCCGTAAGTGCGGACAATGCTTCCAGAAGTGTCGGTCTCTGCCCGGCTGGAGAGATGATCGGGATGATGATACGTGATGGCAGTTCCGGCGATGGTGGCCAGCAGGGCTGACCCAGAGTAGATGTACTCGTTGCTCGGGCTGCCGTTCACGTATTCCACAATCGGCGTACTGTCGGAATATACATACACCGTAGTGGTCGATCCGACGACTTTCTTGATCCGCAGCGCGCCGAAATATGTGTACGTGGGCGGGCCGGCATTGATCTGCTTTAGGCGATTGGCGGCATCGTAAGAATAAGCGTTCAGACTGTCATTGGTCATGTTCCCGGCAGTGTCATAGGTAAAGCCGCTGTTGGCGATGCGGTTGGTGTTCGGGTCGATTACGAAATTCGACTGGCCGATGCTGACATTGCCGCCGACCAACGTCTGCGACAGCCGGTTGCCCACACGGTCATAGCGCCACTGCAAGCTCCAGGTGCCAGAGGTGCCATCGACCTGGCTGGTTTGCGCCGCAATCAGGCGAGCCAGAGAATCATAGGTGAATTTCTCCGACCTGGTGAGGTCTTCGGACCCAGGTGAGGTGTAGGAATGAATCGCCTGAATCTGCCCATTGTTGCCCAAGCCGTAATCGTATCCGAGATTCAAAATATCCGTCGGACTTCCGGGTTTGAAATAGCGCAGTGAGGCAAGCTGGAGATGATCATTATAGCCAAACGCGCCCTGGACGCCGTTGCCCAGAGTCAACCCCAAAGTTTCACCGGCGGCATTGTAGTTAACGCCGCTCAAGTACGTGGTGGGACCGCTGGCAATGGCGGAGGTGCGCCCAATCGCATCGTAACTCTGCTGCACCACGCGGCCGGTGGGATAAGTGATCGAGGTAGGCTGACCGGCCAGGTTGTAAGTGTATTGCACCGGGTACGTGGCGCCGTCAATGACTTGGCTTACTTGTGTTATCCGGCCAAAGTTATCGTATGTGAAAGTCTGCGAATTGGAACCTTCAGTCACCGAGGTCAGGCGGCCCAAGGCAGCGGATGCCGCGCCACCGGTATCGTAGGCATAAGTCACGCTGGGAGTTCCGTCACTGTAGGTGACCCCGAGAGGCCGGTTGATCCCGTCATAAGTAAATGTCGTGAACACGCCGCGCGCGTCCTGAACACGACAGGGCAATGAGGGATCTCCAGCGCAAGCCGTGATGCCGTCAGACATCGTGAAATAGTTGGTCACCGTCCCAGATTCCGGTGTGGTTGCGGTTAATAATCGGCCCAGGCTGTCATAAGCGTAGTTGCGCGGCTGCCCCGGTACCGGCTGGCCGTTCACATTCCCGGCGGCTTGAGAAACAGCCGTTAGGTTATCCAGCACATCGTAAGTATAAGTTGTGACATAGGGCGTGGTAAGAGAGCCAGGCAGTGGATCAGTGCCTCCAGCCAGGCGAGTCCCCGCGCTACTGAACGATGGGCTGCTGAAAGAAGACGGCTGACTGGTGCTGGAATTGACCGATACATCCACGTTGCCTGCCGACCCCGTGGGGTTGTAGGTGATGGTGATATTCGCGCCCGAGGCCACCGCGTGGAGCGGTGTTGTTTGATTCAGGTTCGCCGCCAACGCCGACGCCACCAGGGCCGCGGTACTGTTCCCCGGGCTGGCCCCATAAGAGGTGCTGGCAGTAATGGAACCAATGGTGATGCTTACCGCCCCCGAGTCGATGACCGCGGGGCCGCCATTGCTTCCTCCATTGAGATGGGAACCGGAAGCTGCCGCGGTGAACGACGGAATGGTGAAATGTGTGGAATCATAAGAACAAGAAGAAGTGAGCGAGTAGTTCGTGGAAGCTCCGCTGGTGGTGGCCGTCAAGGATATGGTGGCCCCGGAAGCCGTGGCTGAAACCAGATTTCCGGCGCCGGTAATGACGCCTGCCAGCCGGGAGGAGATGGTGCTGGTAGTGTCGCTTTCGCCAAAGGTCGTGCTGTAGGGTGCACCGTTTACGGTAACAGTGCAGGTGCCTGAATCCTCGGCCGGTGGCACGCTATCGACGCCGCCGGTGAAATTGGCCTGAGCAGGGGTGACGGTCCAGCCGGGACCCGCGCAGTGCATAGTGCCAGAGTTCTGGCAACCGCTGGTTACGGAAGCGGAAATGGTGCTGGAGTTGGTGCTGCTGCCAGTGGCTGTGGTGCTAAGCGTGAAGCTCGATGAGCCATTGGGATTACTCATGCTCACAACGGAGTTGGACGGGAAAGCACTGAACAAGGCCGCCGCCAAACTGGCCGTGGTTGAACTGCCGTTGTAGCTCACCGCTACCGGGCCGACCAAAACACCCCCGGCATTTACTGTGAACTGCATGGCGCCGCTATCGTTGATGTTGGTGGTGTGGCAATTCTGACCTTGCCGACTAGGAAAACATGACACATTGACGTTCGTACTGTCGGCGCCGCCGATGGTCACAGTAACGCGGGCAGGCCCGCCTATCGTACCCGGCTTGCTTTGCTCGCTCCCGCTGAGCGTGACCGAGCCCGTCCCCGGCGTGCCTGGGCCTGCCGCTCTGCTTTGCAGCGTCCCGTTGATCGTCAGCGAGCCGCTGGCGTTAGCGCCGGTAACCTCGCCACCCGGCTCATCTACTTCAATCAACCGCCCCAGAGCGTCGGTGACGCTCTTGCGCTGCTTGCCCGCCGGGTCGGTGACGATCACGCTGTTGCCGGAATACTGGTACTGCGTGTTTCCCGCGCTGGGCGGGGTCACCTGCTTGGTCCGTCCCAGAGCGTCATAGCTGAATGCGGTGGTGTTGATGACAGTATCACCAGGCGCATAAGGATTGGATGTCAAAGTGCGCCGCCACAGCTTGTCATAAGCGTTGGTCACGCTGCTGACCACAGTGCTTCCGTTCTTGGTATCGACGCGCATGACGTGACCAAGGCCATCCATCGTGGTGGTGGTGACTGCGCTGTTGGCGGTGCTGGAGCTAGTAACCACGGGAGAGGCCGCGCCATCGTCATACGCGGTTGTCAATTGAACCTGGGTCCCATTCTGCGGCGGCAGGGTCACCTGCGTAGCGCGGTACATGGAATCGTATTGATATTGACTAATCTGGCCGTTCTCGTCGGTGCTAGTGAGTAGCAGATTGTTGTCTGGGTTATAGGTAAAGCTGGTGGTGAACTGGGGGCCGGTGCTGGGTCCGCGCACGATGGAATCAGGGGCGGAGTACGCGGTGGCGCCGCTGAAGTTGAAAATTTCCTGGTTGCAGCAGCCCAGTTGTGCCACGAGCGTGTTCCCCAAATTGTCATAGTTGGAGGTCCGGGTGACGGCCCCGGTCCCCGCCGCTGCATTCGAATAGCGGGTTACCGAGGTCAGATTGCCACGAGTAGTAAAAGCTGCCCCGTAGGCCTGGTCATCATGGTTAGGAGCTCCGCTGATGGCGGTGAGCGGCGTGACGTCATAAGCCAAATCAGTGCGCGCCACGATTTTCCCCGCACCATCTTCAACTAATATCTGAGTCGGCAGATTGAGGATGTGCTGGGTTACGTATGCCCCGGTGGCGTATGTGGTCACCGTTTGCCGCTTCAGCGCCGAGCCAAAGTCGTATTCGGAAATGTTGGTGGGGTTGCCGAAAGAATCGTAAGTATATGTGACCGACGACTGCTGCCCGGTGTCCTTCAAGATTGTTGTACGGCTGCCGGGGACTGTGCTCGCACCCGAAGTTGTCCAGGTGAAATCGGTTTCGCGAAGCAGGATAGCCGCCGTGGTATTCGAGCTGTCTATCACTTGCACCGAAGAGGGCAGTCCTGTGGCCGGATCGAGGTTAGTGGTGTTGGTCGCGTTGTTGGGATCGGTGATGGCCATGCTGGTGACCACTCCGGTGCCGTCCTTGGTGGTGACATAGTTCCAAGTTGATAAATTCGAGGTACCGCCATCGGGAGAGATCGTTTGCTGCGTGTAGGTGGGGGCGTCGGTTTGGGCCGTGCTGGCCGGCGGGTAGTTGTAGCTGATGTAACTTTGGGTCAGGCCGGTCGAGCTTAGCTTTTCAATTTTGTTGATGATCGCCCAGTCACCGTAAGTAAATCTGTAACCAGAGCCGTTGGCGTATGCGCACGCCGTCAATACATTTAACGGGGTGCCCAGGGCCGGGGCGGTGGTGGCGAGGCCGGAAAAGTTGTACCAGGCATGTCCGTCGGTGTAGAGCTGTCCCCAGGTGAAAGTCGCGTAGGTGTGTACGCCGCCGGGATCGGACGGGAGCGCCTGGGTCAGGCTGATGAGTTGGTTCGACGCATTGTAATTGAAGATGATACCTCTGCCTTCAGTGTTGACTACCCCAGCGACCAGCTGGTCATGCCCGGGTACATATTCGACCGAGATCATGTTTCCATTGGTATCTTTCGTCCAATAGGGACGGTACAGCGTCGGATGCACTTGCCCCTGCTGGCTCGGCACAGCGGCGAATCCGGTCATTGTGCCGTTCTTGTAGGTCAGGACGCCATTCGCATTGTTGTAATGAATAAATGTGCCATCAATTGAGTCGTAGTTGGGGCCAGGGAGAGCGTGCTTGGTGCCATCGCCTTCCGTTAACGTGTATGTGTTCGAAGCCAGGTCATACGCGAGGAATCCGAGGTCCAAACGGAAACCGTAGCTGGGAAAATCACGGTCGGCATTGAAAGTGGCGGTGCTGTTGACCGTGTCCACGGTCCAAATGCGGCTGTTGTAGTAGAGGTTGAGCACCAGATCCTTGCCTGCCCGGCCAGGGATCCTCAAGATAGGGATGACATAGTTGTAGCTCTGGCTGCCGATGACGGTGGAGACACTGTTGGCGGCCAAGGCGGGCACGGACGACCGGGCAACAATCGGACTGGAAAATCCACGCGCATTCTGCGGCTGGGTGCGCGCCGCTTCCGTTGGCGAGAAAGAACTTGAGGTCGAGTCGGGCGTGCAAGTCACATCACAGACGAACACCTGAGCGCATGCCGTGTTAGTTAAGAATGCAACCACCAAAAGAGGGACAGCCAGCAATAGATGAGAACGTGTCATCGGATAGCTCCTACGCCGCACAGAGCTGATTTACGAGTGCTCATAAAAACTCGACTAAAAACGCTTACATAATGACGGTACAACCGGCATGTGGGAGATCACGAGGTCTCCAAATGAACCGGGACCAGGCAGAGCAAAAACAATTAGCGGCACTGCGCCACTAACCCAGTCGAAAGGAATTGATATTTCTGCTCTACCTAAGGAGTGTCAGTTTGGGAGAAAACATAGGGAATTTTTTTTATGTCTGCTGTCGGGGACTGGACGACCTCTTAAGGCGCGTTTAGTCACTGGGGGCAGGATCGTGCCACGACTAACTAAGGCGACGCACAAAGCTTTAATTCACTTAGTCACATGTCTTACAACGAGAAAACGGTAGTCTTCAACTTCTTCAACCTTTCCATTGGCAGCCACTCCAGTGAGTCTGACGAGGTAGTCGTTGCCCTGGAGAACGGATGCCGGGATTCCAAGAATGACAGGTACGGTGGCGCCTCGGCCGGGATGACGCTTCAGGCCATTCTTCTTCCAGACTTGTGCGCCTTCTGCGGTTTCCAGGGATGCGCTATAGCTGGGATAGTCGTCACGCTCCAGGTAAAGCTGAAGCTGAACCAACAAGGTCGCGGGAGAAATGACGAGTTTTTTCGGCCCGTCTGTGCTTCTGTCCAGGCCTGGGGATAAGGCCAAAGCGATAATATCCGGCCCAGGCGGCCTTACGTTCGCGATGCGCTGCTCCTGCTCGCCGTCAAGGGTCTTGTCGCGCGGCTGCGCGCTTAGCTCGGCTGACTGCTGGGGTAATCCCGATTCTTCTCGCGGGAGCCTAGCCTGTTGAGCGCGCATCTGGTCAATCTCGTGGTGAAGCCGCCGATTCGCAACAACCATCCAGGAAACACTGACGATCGCAACTAGCAGCATGGCGGCGAAGGTAACACGCACCGGCCAAGCTCTCGTTGCCGGCACTGGTGGGGAGTTCCGCTCGGTGACGGACCGCAGACCGCTGACAGCGATCTTTCCGTTTACCTTGGATGGACAGCCGGCAAAGGCCTTGGCAAACCGGAGATTCTCGCGGCTTGCCGGGGCGGTCAGGTAGCCATGTTCGAACTGCTGACGTTCCGAATCTGAAAGCTCGCCACGAACATACGAATCGATCAGTTCATTCTCGAGGCCAACCATCTCTTCAAACAGATCATCGTCAGCAAAATACTGCGCTTCGAACTGGTTCTCCTCCAGCTCGGACATCTTTCCCAGCAGGTATCGAATCGCTCGATCTTCTCGCGCAGTCTCTGCCAAGGTTTTTCCTCTCTATCGTTTGTTACGTTCTTCGTCCTTCTTGCCAGGCGTCCACTCTCCAGATCAGGTCTAGTGGACCGCTAATGCGGCTCTTCTGAGACACTTCATAAAACACTTCTTCAGCTTGTCGCGAATGCCGTTGGCCTCTGTTCTCAAGGCCACGATGCTTAGACCCAGCTTCTTGGCCAGGTCTTGGCGCTGTCTTATTCTGGCCTGTCTCTCCCCCTGATAGTACTCGAGGATCCATTGATGGTCCGTCGCTGGCAACTTTCGCAAGCATTTTTGCAGGCATCCCAGATCCTTCGCATTTTGCATGCTGTCTACTATGCTGGTTTCAGGATCTGGGTCACCGACCAAAGAGTCCTCGTTCGCATATCGATCGTGGATCGAAAACAGTTTCCCATGGTTCCGCTGGGACTCCATCGAAACGATCATTGCCACGCCGTGGGCGAAGGAAGCTATGTCGCGTATCTCTTCCTTCTCCAGTTTTCTTGCGACGCGATCCATAGTTTCATCCGCGAGATCTTCCGGAGCAAGGCATTTCTTCCGTTCGAATAGTTTCACCAGCTTGCGGCGCAGCAGCTCATATCCGTCCGCCGCGCGGTTAATGTCAGAATCGAGGCGTGCAAGAAACCTTGCAAATTCCTCCTGCGTCAGACTATTCATTTGCGCTCGAACCCGGGCCTTGTCATCCAACTTACCCTACCCCTTTGAGTGGTCTCTTTTCAAGGTTACCATTGTCCCTGCATGACGAACCCCGCCCAATAGTACGGGGCAGTCCACCGCTTCTGCTTCCGCATTTCGACCTGCGCCCTTTGCAGCGCTGCAGCCGGTTGCAAACCATCCTTCAATACTCCTTTATAGAATCTGCCCATCAGCTCGGCGGTAGCGGCGTCGTCCACTTTCCATAAACTCGCTACTACACGGGTGGCTCCGGCATACATGAAACCTCGGGTCAATCCCACCAGACCTTCTCCTCGGATTTCCTTCCCCAGCGCTGTCTCACACGCGCTCAGCACCACCATATCCACCGGGAGACTCAGGTTGTAGATGTCCTCTAATTGCAGAAAACCGTTCTGCGCTTTCCCCTGCTGGTTTACCAACGACAGCACCAGTCCCGACAACTCCGGATGTTCGCTATTCAGCAACCCATGGGTGGCGAAGTGCACGATGCGATAGCCAGCCAGTTCGGGACTGGTCGCGGTGGTGCGGCTCGCCTGGAAGTCCACAGCCTCCATCCCCTGGCCCGGCGGCGTTTCTTTGAGGATCGCATCCGCCTCCCGCCGCGCGAAAAACAGCCGGGCGAAGCCCATTCCCCGGTCCACCGCCCCTATTTCCATCGCCGAGCGGAGAAGAGGCGCTTCCAACCGTGAGGCTGATGCCGAGAGTCCTTCCGTATCCAGTTCCCCGCGGCCGGCCGTGGTTGTCAGCATTACCGGAGCTTTCTGTCCGCTGCGTACCCTCACGTCGTCTACATCGAAGACCGGGTCCGCCAGTACCGCGACGGCTTTTGCCGGCTTGGCTCGTCCGGCGCTTTCTTTGCGAAGCACACCCAACACCGAAGCCGAGGGCAGGCTTACTATCTCGTGGCCGACCACCAGAGGCACCAATGTCGCCTGATCACCGGACGAGGGTAGGGCGGCCAACGGTATGTACTGCAGCACTCCGTCGCTTACAATCAGCAACCGCTTCCTTTGCAGCAGCGATGCTACAGGCCCTAAAATCATGCGACTCAAAGCCCGTGCTTCCTCCGGATATTGTGCTTCAGCCGCAGCTATGCGAACGATCCTCTGCGCCTCAGTCTCGCCCTTTCTAATATGGTTGCGCGCGATCAGGATGTCGTAGACGGAGCGTGCGGTACGTTCGATCTCAGCCCGTTTCGGCAACTCATACGCAGCCAGCGAACCTGGCGTCACCGCAAAAACGTAGCTGCGCTCCTCGCCCAGTGAGTATTCCAGTAACAAAGTGTCATCATCGAGCAATTGCTGCTGTACTTGTTTCGCCGTGAGCGGCTGCGGCTGCGTGAGCGCCGCATAGCCGGGGCTGCTGGCACGGATTTGCCCCTTTACATCTTGAGATTGCGCGACAAGATCATTGATCTCTTTGTTGACGGCAGCGAGCTGTTCGTCGGTGTGCTTATCGCCCAGCAACCGTATACGACGGTCGGATTTGGCGGCGATATCTGCCTGCAAAGACCTCTCCTGCTCCAGCAACGAAGCATCAACGCCCTTGCGAATGTCGACGTGCCCCTCCGCCAGAGTTTCTAGCAGGGTCCGCGCTCGTGAACGTTCCAGCACCTGGAAGGCTAGCTCGGGCTGCTTCTGCAGCACGAGCAGGTCAACGTAGTCTTTGTAATAGTCGGCATGCGTGGCGCGAAAGCCGGATCGGACGTCCTCGGAGCCGCCCAATCGGGCAGTTTGGCTTTCCAGCGCAGTCAAAGCTTGGGCAAACATTTGTTTGCCTATTTCTAGTTGCCCGGTGTGAAGCTTGGTATCGGCCAGAGAGAAAAGGATGTCCGCATACGCTACGCTCTCCGAAGCCAATTTTTCCTGCAGCTGCAACGCACTTAGATAGTTCCGCTCCGCGCCGGCGGTATCGCCTTTTTTCCATGCCACGTCTCCCAACATCTTGAGGGTATTGGCCTTCTCCTGGCTTCCGGGTGCCACCACTTCCTCAATGCCCAAAGCCTTCTGGTATTGATCTTCCGCTGCGACTAGGTTGCCCCGCTGCAGTTCCACGTCACCCATGGCCGAATATGCCGTCCCTAACAGGAGGCTCTTCGGCGCCAGTTTCTCACGGACAGCCACAGCCTGCCTCAGCCATCTTTCGGCTTCTGCCAGATTACCGCGGTCGCGGCTAAGCTCTCCTAGATTTTCGATACTCAGTGCCGCATCGAGAGAGTTAATCGTCTTGAGTGCTAGTGCCTGCTTGAAGGACTCCTCAGCTTCCGCTAGTTGGCCACGCTGCTGCAGGATGAGCCCCAGATTGTTGAGGCTTGATGAGACACCGCGTCCATTTGGCGCCAGTCTCTTCTGGATTGCCAGCGCTCTGCGGAGCAGCAGTTCTCCTTTGGCAAGATCACCACGAGCGACCACATCGTTCGATAGATCAAGGAGGCATCCGGCGACCAATAGACCCTCAGGATCGAGCTTTTCCCAGAGTTCTAGGGCGCGAAGCAGATATGGCTCGGCCTTTTCCAGATCCCCGTGCATAACAAAGGTGTTGCTCAGGTTCTCCAGAGCAATTGCCACTGCCCTGCTATTGGGAACTAGTTCTTCCCGGATTGCCAAGGATTGTCTGATATACCGTGCTGATTTGTCCAAATCACCGCTGTCTTGAAGAAAGACACCCAGCCGGTTCAAACTAAGCGCGAGAGCGAGACTTCCAGGAGCAAGTTGTTGTTGTATTGCCACTGCACGGCCGAGAAACTCTTCCGCTCTTGGCAAGTCATCGTTAGTGTAGGCTAGGCGCCCCCAACTGCTCAGAATCATCGCCATACTAAGGCTCATCGGTCTAGCTTCTTGAATCGCTGCTAACGCCTCTTGATAGTACCTTTCTGATCTTGCTGAGCTGTCCTCCTGGAGAAAAATGTCGGCACACTTTTTTAGCAGTAGCGCCGCAAGAGCAGAACCACCGCTCTTCAGTTGCTGAACTGCCTGCTGGCATGGAACATCAGCCTTGTCCCATTGTTTTTCGCCGGCCAGGGACTCGGCAGAACGCCATAAGAACCACGCATTGAGCCAGCGCGGAGAGTTCGTTGCCGTAGCTCTCAACCCAAAGCTGCGCTCCACCTCACCTGCCCACTTTTCCGTTCCGGCTGCGTCAACACCTCGTTGATGCAGCTCTAGAAGGTACCCAATGAAGTTTGGCCGCGTTGTGAGGTCCCAGGTATCTGGTTGCACAAGCCAGCGCAGCTCTTCCGTGCCCCTGATGCCTTCCAAAGCAATCATTCCGCGGGAGCCTTGTTCGATCTCAGCCTCAATAAGATCAAAGGGCGATTCAACTTGTCCGTTCGCATCGCCACGTGACCAGCGCAAAATGACATCTCCCACCCGGATTCCAGCTTTGTCAGCCGCAGAATTCTTTTTCACGTCTTCGACCACGACGCCCGGCTTTAGGTCTTGTAGAGCATCTGTGCTGGAAGCCTTACTCGATGTGACGGCAACCTGCCCACACACCGAGGTAGTTAGACCTATGAATATGATGGCAAGATGAATTGACGGATGGCATAACTTCATTTAAGAATCTCCAAGCAGCGCCCAAAAGGCAGCCAAGCATAATCCGGGAATTTGATACCCACATTATCTCTCATTCTGCCTGTACTTACTGAAGATCACTTTCTGGTGACATCATTGTGCTTACCGGCGATAGTATCCATCCTTTCTTGGGAGCCCAACGCTTCGGCAGCTTCGCGTGATCCTTTCCACTGCGCCTCTTTCGGGTGTGCGCCTTCTGCGGAAGGCTCTGACGGTTGTTTGGTCTGAGCGCCGGTTTCGCGCCAAACCCCGAGTTTGGATTCCTGATTTGCAAGATATTCCTTTTGAGTCCGTGCGGGTTTGTCACTCACCGCGCCGACGCTCGCACCCTGCCACCCTCCTTCGGCTTGGTTCTTTCCTGATCTCCTGCATTCACGTCTATCGTTCTTATCTTCGCCGGCACGGTTGGCTGCTGCTAGCGCTGGTGAAAGTTGCGCCTCGGGTGCTGCTGGCGAGCGTTATTATTGGATGCGCGATCATGGCTCTGACCACCGTGGCCCGGGCGACCATCATGCCGAGGTCTTTCGGGTCGCCGCGACTGTGGCTGGCGCCGGCCGTCTCCGTTTGGACCACGGTCGCGTTGGGTTGGAATGTGATTTACTTCAGCGTTCACTCCTACAGCCGCTACCGGAAGCTCAATTACAGGCGCTTGTCACCCAGTTTCGAAGTACCCGCGGTGTCGAGGCTGATGGTCCTTATTCACGGATCACCTTTATGGAAACTACGTGAGTTGTGCAGACTTGCCGAAAGCACACGAAAAGCTCCGCAGCGAAGCGGAGCTTGGAGCCTCGACGCGCCTGATCCTAAGGGCCTGGTGGTGGACGGGTATAGGCATTTGTTTGTGCTCGGGTCTGAGTAGGAATCGGACAGAAAACCGGCATCAGAAGGTGTGGAGTCGGTAATGAACTCGGCCTTCAGCTTGCCCTTTCAGTGGATGCAGTCCTAGCAGCCTGTGGTGAAAGTCTAGATTCCATGAGCAGAAAATATTGGAAGATCCACAAGGCGTGTTTGTAGAATGCGCCCATGGCCATGGGAACCCGTAAGCAGCGGATTCGGCAAGAAG
>Ga0070735_10000431_pt1 | contig 46291 bp, 38 predicted proteins | sample Coa_R1_FD_66443 | JGI IMG/M metagenome (GOLD analysis project Ga0070735, IMG submission 66443) | Surface soil microbial communities from Centralia Pennsylvania, which are recovering from an underground coalmine fire - Coalmine... | ecosystem: Environmental > Terrestrial > Soil > Unclassified ... | reverse complement strand
TTGGCGGAAGACCGGAACGGAAACGTCATAGAGCGAAAGGGCCATAGCGGTTGATCTCCTGAGGGTTCGGCTGGGTGGCGAGCCTGTCGTCAGCGCCGCCAGAGGTTGTCCTTATCGCCGCCGGCGACGACCTCGCCTCGCGTTCCGACCGGCTCCAGGCGTCCGTCGGTCAGGAAGGCGATGCCGGCCTCGTCCGTCGCGGGAACCTTGGCCAGGAACCGCTCTCCCGCGGGCGAGCGGCCGACGATCGCGCCGAAGCGAGCGCGCCCGTCGCGCTCGTAGAAGACGGTGTAGGTCTCGATCGTTCCGGGTCCGGCGTAGTCTTCGACGACGGGCGGCGCCGGCCCGCGCCGGGCGTCGCCCTCGGCCTGCAGGTCGAAGGATTGCAGCACGGTCTCGGGCGCGAAGGGGTGGCGGCCGACGATGATGGTGTGGTTGTTGGTGGCGATGCCGCCGTTGGCGAAGAGGAGGCCGTTGCGACCGCTCTCGCGCAGCGCCAGAACCATGCTCACGACGGCATGGCTCATGTAGTTGCCGATCGGGCCGCCGCCGAAGGTCAGGCCGCCGAACACGCTGGCCGGCCGCTCGACCGGCCAGCCCAGAACGCGCCGGGCCATCTTCGGCACGCAGGGAAAGCAGCTGTAGAGTTCGACCAGATCGATGTCGGCCGCGGTCAGTCCGTTCAGGCGCAGCGCGCCTTCCAGCGAGACGGCCATCGACGGCGATCGGTCGTAGCGGTCGCGCTCGAGGATGTTGTTCGGCTCGTGCGAAGCCGCGCCGGCCCCGACGTAAGCCAGGCGGCTCTCGTCCACGCCGGCGGCCAGCGCCTCGGCGAGGCTGGTCAGGATGAACCCTGCGCCCTGGTTCACCGAGCTGTTGGCCACCATCAGCTTGTTGTACGGAAAGGCGATAGGGCGATTGTCCGCTGACGGACGGATGATCTCATCGGCCGAGGCCGGTTTGCGGATCCAGGCGCCGGGGTTTTGGGCGGCGACCTCGGAAAACAGGGACCAGATCGCCCCGCTCTCGGCCTGCGCCTCGGCGAGCGTCTGCCCGTAGGCCGCGCGGCCGGCGTTCTCATACAGGGGATAGACGTCGACCGGCGCCAGGAGGCCGTAGCGCTGGCGCAGCGATGGCGGCGCGCGGCTGGCGCCCTGGCGCATGATGTTGTGGTCGGAGGCCGTCCCGCCCGAGGCGGCGGCGGCGCGCTGGGCTGCGGTGCGCAGCGCCTCGGCGCCGACCACGCCGGCGACCGCGATCTCGCCGGCGGCGATCCGCTGGGCGGCCTCGTTCAGGAGGCGGATCGGGCTGTCGCCGCTGGCGTAAGGCGTCTTGTAGCAAAGCTTCGGCGTGATCCGGAGCGCCTCGGCGAGCGGCGCCGAGAGGTCGCCCAGCTGGCGGAACGAGATCTGGTCGACCAGCGCCAGCGACTCCAGCTTGCCGATCCAGCCGCCGCCGGCGTCGCGGTCCGCCGCCTGGAGCGCGGCGACCATCAGGCCGAGCGGATCGAGGCCGGCGTCCGGGGTGGCGGGCCGGTCGTTCAGCTGGCCGACCCCGACGATGACGGGGATGCGGGCGGGATCGTCGGCCATGCGCGCTCCGTTTCTGTGATCGCCGATCACGCTTGCCCCGCGCGCGGCGACTATGCAAGCCGGCCAACCGATTGCCGTTGCGGCGCCCGGAGCCTAGGTTTGCCGGCGCATGTCCAGCGACGCCCAGACCCTGGCGGAACGATGGTTCGCGCTCGCGGCCGAGGTCGAGCTCGGCCCGCTCTTCCACGCCCTGGCGGTCGGCAAGCGGCGCCTGGAAGCGGCGCGCGACCCAATGCGGGTCGATGCGCCGCGCTATGCGGCGTTCCAGGCCGCGCTCGTCCGCGGACTCGCCGCCCGCCGCCCTCGTGAGCGGTTCGAAGCCGCGCACGCGCTCGACATCTTCGGCGACGCCTCGACGCGCCGCCGCCTCGCGCCACTGATGGACGATCCGGTCCCCCGTGTGCGCTGGATGGCGATGCATGCTCTGTCCTGCCATGCCTGCGGCGAGAAGCCGGACGCGCTGGAGGCCGAGGTCCGCGCGCGGATCGCGCGGGCGGCGAAGAGCGACCCCAGTCCGCGCGTGCGGCGCCATGCGAGCGTCGCGCTCACCCTGACAGCCGGCGGCGAGAGGCCTATAGTCAGCGGCGCCTAGCGCGCCAATTTCAGGGAGAACGATCATGGCGGTCGAGGATCTGGCCATCGAGGCCCCGGCGGACATCAAGCACGGGGACGTCACCGTCTCCGACGGCGTGCGAATCCACTACCAGGAGGCCGGCGCCGGCGTGCCCGTCGTGCTCCTGCACGGCTACATCAGCTGTTGCGACGCCAGCTGGTTCGCCGACGGGATGGCCAAGGCGCTGGCGACGACGCACCGCGTGATCGGCATCGACGCGCGCGGCCACGGCCGCAGCGAGAAGCCGCACGATCCGGCGAAGTATCCGGCCGACCGAATGGCCACCGACGTCATCGAAGTGCTGGAGGCGCTCGGCGTCGGCCGCGCCCACTTCCACGGCTACTCCATGGGCGGCGGGCTGGTGGCCCAGCTGATGGCGCGGCGGCCTGACCTCTTCATCACCGCCGGCTTCGGCGGCTCGGGCGTGCGTGAGAGCGACGAGGCGCTGGCCGCGAAGGCGGCCGAGGCCGATCCGCAAGGCGTCGATCCCGACCAGGACCGCGGCCGCGCGACGCTCGCAGCGCGCGCCGACCGCGACAACGAGGCGCTGAAGGCCGTGCAGGACGGCCGCCAGGCGAGCCCGTCGACGGCGCCGAGTCTGGACCTGACGACGATCGCTTTTCCGGTCATCGCCGTGAACGGCGAGTTCGATGCGCCGATCTCGAAAACCCAGCGGATGCAGCGGGAGCTGAAGGACTTCCGCGCGGTGATCCTGCCGGGCCACGGGCACAACACGGTCACCACGGCCGGCTTTACGCCGCAGCTCTACATCGACACCGTCGCCGACTTCGTCCGCGCCCACGACCCAGCCTGAGTCGTCTCCTCCTGCGCGCCCTTCTCCCCTCGCGGGAGAAGGGCGCCAATTCGTCAGGCAGAGCGTTCGGTCGGCGGAGCGCCTCGTCGACGCCGCTCCCCCGCGTTTCGAATGACGACGGTCGCCGCCCGCGCGGCGATTCTGCAACACGACTGCATAAATTGGCGGCTAGCTAGGCGCCCGCTTCGGCATTTAGAAGCAGTCGCGCAACGCGCGACCTCCTTTTGGCGGGCCGTTGGCGCGCGGTCAGGCTCTTAAGAGGAATCCGGATGGCGGCGCCACGGCGGCGGTTCAGGTGGGGGTTCGCTGTCGCGGGCATCGTCCTCCTCGCGCTGATCGCTTGGATCTGGGTGTCGAGCCACCAGCCGCCCAAGCAGCCGCCGCGACCGACCCCGGCCGTGTCCGTCGCCCAAGCGACGCTGCAGGACGTTCCGATCACCATCACCGGGCTTGGCGCGGCGCAGGCCTGGAAAAGCGACATCATCCGCAGCCAGGTGAACGGCAAGCTCTTGGCGGTGTACTTCCAGGAAGGCTCGCCGGTGCACGCCGGCCAGCTCCTGGCGCAGGTCGATCCCGCTCCGTTCCAGGCGGCGCTGACCCAGGCCGAGGGCGCGCTTCGCCGCGACGAGGCCGTGCTTGAGAACGCACGGCTGGACCTCAAGCGCTTCCAGCTGCTGGCGGCTCAGGACTCGATCGCCCGTCAGCAACTCGACACGCAGGCCGCGGTGGTCAAGCAGGACGAAGGCACGGTCATGCTCGACCGCGGGGCGGTCCAGGCGGCGCAAGTCAACCTGCGCTGGACGCGGATCACCTCGCCGATCGACGGACGCGCCGGCGTTCGGCAGGTCGATCCCGGCAACCTGGTCTCGATCAGCGACCAGAACGGCATCGTCATCGTCAACCAACTGCAGCCGATCGCCGTCACCTTCACGGTGCCGCAGGGGAGCTTCCAGCAGCTGTCCGACGCCTCGAACGGCTTTCGCACGCCGCTGGCGACGGAGGCGCTGAGCCAGGACACTGGCGAGCCGCTCGGGCAGGGCGAACTCAGCATCGCCGACAACAAGGTCGATCCGGCGACCGGCACAGTGGAATTGAAGGCCAAGTTCCCCAATGACGGCGACCGGCTCTTGCCAGGCCAGTATGTCAACGTGCGGCTGACGCTGAGCACCCTGTCGCAGGTCGTGGCCATCCCGGCGACGGCGGTAAACCAGGGGCCGCGTGGGACGTTCGCCTACGTCGTCGGCCCGGACAGCAAGGTGCAGATGCGGCCGATCGTGGTGGCGACGACGCAGGGCGACAGCGCCGTCATCCAGAGCGGGCTGCGCGCGGGCGAGACGGTGGTGACCGACGGGCAGATGCAACTTCGCCCGGGCATCGCCGTCAGGATCGCGGGCGCGCCGCCGGGCGGGCGGCCGAACGGGGGGCGCGAACGGCGGTGAACGGCCTCTCTTCACCCTTCATCCGCCGACCGGTGGCGACGTCGCTGATCGCGCTCGGCCTTCTGCTGGTGGGCGTCATCGCCTACGTGAACCTGCCGGTGGCGGCGCTGCCGCAAGTCGACTTCCCGACGCTCTCGGTCAACGCCTCGCTGCCGGGCGCGAGCCCGGAAACGATGGCCTCGAACGTGGCCACCCCTCTCGAGCGACAATTCTCTCAGATTCCAGGCGTGACGCAGCTGACGTCGGTCAGCGCCAACGGTTCGACGTCGATCACGCTTCAGTTCGACCTCAACCGCAACATCGACGCCGCCGCCCAGGACACCCAGTCGGCGATCAACGCGGCCACCGGCCAGTTGCCGACGAACCTTCCAAGCCCGCCCAACATCCGCAAGGTGAACCCCGCCGACGCCCCGATCATGATCATGTCGCTGAGTTCCGACACCCTGCCGCTGTCGCAGGTCAGCGACTACGCCGACTCCATCTTCGGCCAGCAGTTGTCGCGCATCGACGGCGTCGGGCAGGTGATTGTCGGCGGCCAACAGAAGCCGGCGGTGCGCATCCAGCTCGACCCGCGCAAGATCGCCGCGCTCGGCCTGCAGATCGACGCCGTGCGCGCGGCCATCGCCGCGGCGACCGTGAACGCGCCCAAAGGCACCATCACAGGAGTCACGGAGAACCGGGCCGTCTACGCCAATGACCAAATCCTCGATCCGGCCGTCTGGGGCCATGTAATCGTCGGCTACAGGCACGGCGCGGCGATCCGCGTCCAGGATGTCGGCCAGGCGATCTACAGCGTCGAGAACAACCAGATCGGCGCCTGGGCCTATCCGGGCAAAGCCAACACGGACAAGACGCTGACCGGCGGCCAATCGATCCTCTTGATCATCTTCAAGCAGCCGGGCGCGAACGTCATCCAGACGGTCGACCGCATCACCGCGGCTATGCCGTCGCTGCAGGCCGACCTGCCGCCGGCGATCCAGATTCACACCGTCGCTGACCGCACCCAGACCATCCGCGCCTCGGTCCGCGACGTGCAGATCACGCTTTCGATCACCGTCGTGCTGGTGATGATCGTCATCTTCCTCTTCCTGCGGAATCTTCGCGCCACGCTGATCCCAAGCGCCGTGATCCCGTTGGCGCTGCTCGCGACCGCGGTGGTGATGCTGCCGCTGGGCTTCAGCGTCGACAACCTGTCGCTGATGGCGCTGACCATCGCCGTCGGCTTCGTCGTCGACGACGCCATCGTCATGGTCGAGGTGATCTGGCAACGGATCGAGCGCGGGCAGGACCCGTTCACGTCGGCTTTGGATGGGTCGAGCGAGATCAGCTTCACCATCCTGTCGATCTCCGTGTCCCTGATCGCGGTGTTCACGCCGCTGATGTTCATGGGCGGCGTGGTCGGGCGCCTCATGCGCGAGTTCGCCATCACGCTGTCGGCGGCGGTGATCCTGTCGCTGGTGCTGTCGCTGACGCTGACGCCGATGCTATGCGGCCGCTTCCTCCGCCAGCCGCGGCCGGCGCGTACGCCGATCATGCGGGCGCTCGAGAATGGCTTCCGCCGCCTCGAGAGGGGCTATGCCGACGCGCTCGACTTCGTCCTGCGACACATGTTGATCACGCTCGGCGTCTTTCTCGTCACCATGGCGCTGGCGGTGGTCATGTATATGACCTCGTCCACCGGCTTCTTCCCACAGCAGGATACGGGCTTCATCACTGGGGTGATGGTCACCGCCCAGGACGCCTCGGTTGAAAAGACCAAGGCAAAGATTCAGCAGGTCGCACGCGTTATCGGGGACGACTCGGCGGTCGCTGGGATCGGCCTTTTCATGGGCAATGGCGGCGCCAATCAGGCCAACCTCAACATCTCGTTGAAGCCGAAGGACTCCGGGCGCAAGGCCACCGTCGACGAGGTCATCGCCCGCTTGCGGCCCAAACTCGCCAACCTGGTCGGCGTGCAGACCTTCCTGCAGGCGGCGCAGGACATCAACATCGGCGGCCGCGCCGCCCGCGCCCAGTATCAATACACCCTCTCGGACGCCGACCTGAACGAGCTCAACACATGGGCGCCGCGGCTCGAACAGGCGCTGCGGCAAATTCCCGAGCTGAAGGACGTAAGCTCCGACCAGCAGACCGGCGCCGGTGCGGTGAACCTGACCATCGACCGCGACGCCGCGGCCCAGTTCGGCATCGCCCCCGCCGACATCGACGCGGCCATCTACAACATGATCGGCCAGCGGCAGGTGGCCCAGTACTTCACGCAGCTGAACAGCTACCACGTCGTGGTCGAGGGCCCGCCGAGCCTGCAGGCGACGCCGGACCTGTTCAACTCGGTCTACGTCCTCTCGCCGGTGACTGGGAAAACCGTGCCGCTGTCACTGTTTGTCAAGGTCGATCCGAACGCGACGTCCAGCCTGACCGTCGCGCACCAGGGCCAGTTCCCCGCCGCGACGTTGTCCTTCAACCTTGGGCCAGGCGTCTCACTCGGCAAAGCGACGCAGCTGGTCGAGCAGGCGCGCGAGCGGCTGAACGCCCCGGCCTCGCTCACCGGGTCGTTCCAGGGGACGGCGCAAGCCTTCCAGCAGTCGCTGGCGGACGAGCCGGTGCTGATCGCCGCGGCCCTGCTCGCCGTCTACGTGATCCTCGGCGTGCTCTACGAGAGCTACATCCACCCATTGACCATTCTCTCGACGCTGCCGTCGGCGGGGCTCGGCGCGCTGATCGCGCTGAAGGCCGCCGGCCAGGACCTGAACGTCATCGGCATCATCGCCATCATCCTTCTGATCGGCATCGTGAAGAAGAACGGCATCATGATCGTCGACGTGGCGCTCAGACTCGAGCGCGAGCGCGGGTTCACCGCCAAGGAGGCGGTCCGCCAGGCCTCGCACCAGCGGCTGCGGCCGATCCTGATGACCACGGCCTGCGCGGCGCTTGGCGGGGTGCCGATGATCCTTTTCCGCGGCACCGGCTCGGAGTTCCGCCAGCCGCTCGGCTTCGCCATCGTCGGCGGACTGATCGTCTCGCAGGTGCTGACCCTGTTCACGACGCCGGTCGTCTACATCTACCTCGACCGCCTGCGCCGCCGCGGCGAGGAGCCCGGCGGCGAGTCGCACGTCACCGCGCTCGTCCCGCGGGAAGACGGCGGCGAGGCCTCGCCGGCCTAGCGCCGTCTACTGCGGCGCCCCTTTGGCCAGCCAGGTCTCCACCGCGACGCGGGCGTCGAGGCCGGTGTCCACGCCGCCCGGCACGCCGGCCTGGGCGACGAAGTCGGTGGTGGCGACGGTGTAGGTCTTCGCCGGGTCGAGGTCAGCGGGCGCGATGGTCGCGTGCATGACGCCGCCGAGCGGACTCGGCCTGGCGATCAGCGCCTGGATCTGCGCGCCGGTCAGCTGCCCGCGCCAGAGCGTGTCGTGAAACGGCACGATGGCGTGGATCTGGTAGCGGGTCACCTTCGCGGTCCGGAAGCTCTCGAAGAGGTCGCCCTCGGGCTGCAGGCCGACGTCGACGCCGGCGGCCGTCTTCCAGGCGGCGGCGAGATCGAGCGCCGTGATCCGCGTCCGTTCCGCCGGCGTCGCGCCCACCGCCGGGACGCGCCCGACAACCACGTCCAGCGGGCGGGCGTAGTGCTCGACCAGCCGCGCCACGGCCGGGTCGGGCGGAATCGCGGCGTCGACCGGGACGAGCTCGTCGGTCGCGCTCGCCACCTTCCAGCCGTGTTCGCGATCGCCCTGCAAGGTCAGGCGCATCTCGCCCAGCCGCACCCCGAACTCGCCGTCCTGGACGATCATCACGGGCTGGCCGTCGAGGTTGTCCTGGCTCAGCGGCTGATAGAGGTAGGTGTGGGAGTCGCCGCCGATGATGGCGTCGATGCCGCGACTGTTCTTCGCCAGCCGCACGTCGTCGGGCGTGCCGATGTGGGTGACGGCGATGACGATATCGGCCTCGGCGCGGGCGCGAGGAACCCAGACCTTGGCCGCCTCGACCGGGTCGGTGAACGTCAACCCCTTGGTCTGCGGGTAGTTCTGCGAGCGCTGGGTGGTGAGGCCGAGGAACGCGACCCGCACCGGCCCGATGCGCTTGACGACGAACGGCGACACGCCTGGCAGCGGCTTGCCGTCGGCGTCGGTGACGTTGGCGCAGATCCAGGGGAAGCGCGAGCGCCGGATCAGCGTCTGCAGCGCGGCTTGCGCGCCGCGCCAATCCCGGATGTCGGCGGCGTCCTTGAGCTTGAACTCGTTGTTGCCGACCGCCGCGAGGTCGTAGCCGATCAGGTTCATCGCCGCGACTTCGTCGACGCCCTCGTACTCGGTCGCCAGCGGCCCGCGCGTCGTCGTGTCACCGGAATCGATCACCAGCACCGGCGTCGTCGCGTGCGCGCGCAGGCGACGGATCAGCGTCGCCCGCCGGGCCGCGCCTCCGGTCTGGCAATGCTCGTCCTTGGTCTTGGCGACTTCGACGTAGCAGAAGTCGCGCAGGTGCCCGTGGATGTCGTTGTCGTGCAGGATCAGCACCGACTGGGTGGCCGCGCGCGCGCCGCCCGCGACGGCGAACGCCAGCGCCAGCCCCGCCGTGATCGCCTTCAAAGCCCCCATCGCCATCCCTCCCGCGCCATACCGCTTCTTAGGATGGACGCCGGGCGCGACCAAGCTAGTCTGGCGGCCAAAACGCGTGGGAGCGAGCGTTCATGCTGGAAGGGTTGAAGGTCGTCGAGTTCTCGACCTGGGTCGCCGGGCCGAGCGCGGCCATGGTCATGGCCGACTGGGGCGCCGACGTGATCAAGGTCGAGAGCCGGACGGGCGATCCGGTGCGCAACCTGTTCGCGGCCCGCGAGGACGTGACCGGCAACCCCGTCTTCGACCTGCAGAACCGCGGCAAGCGCAGCCTGGTGCTCGACACCGGAACGGCGGACGGACGCGCCGCGCTGCTGCGCGTGCTGGCGGGCGCCGACATCTTCATCACCAACCTTCGCCCAGGTGCGCTCAAGCGGGCGCGGCTCGACTACGACGCGATCAAGGACGAGCTGCCGAGGCTCATCTACGCCAGCGTGACCGGCTACGGCCTCGAGGGCGACGGCGTCGACCTGCCGGCGTTCGATCTGGCGGCCTTCTGGACCCGTTCGGGAGTCGGCGGGGCGACCATCCCCGACGGGATCGATCCCTTCTTCTGCCGGCCGGGCATGGGCGACTCGGCCTGCGCGCTGGCCACCGCCTCGGCGGCGCTGGCGGCGGTGATCGAGCGCGGCCGCACCGGCAAGGGACGGCTGGTCGAGACCTCGCTCATTCGCACGGGGTCCTACGCGGTCGGCTGGGATCTTTCGATCCAGCTCAAGTTCGGCGAGCACAATCGCGCCGTGCCGCGCGCGCGGACGCAAAGCGCCGTCTCCAACTACTTCAAGACCGCCGACGGCCACTGGGTCTCGGTCTCGGTCCGCTCGCCGCGCGACTGGCCGGCCATCGCCGCCGGGATCGGCCATCCGGAGCTGGTCGCCGACCCCCGGTTCGCGACGCCCATGGACCGTGTCGCCAACGCCCAGGCGCTGCTCGCCATCCTCGACGCGGCGTTCTCCCGCCTCAGCCTGGACGAGGCGGCGGAGCGGCTGACGAAGGCCGACGTCATCTGGGCGCCGCTGCAGAGCCTGGCGCAGGTGGCGGAGGACCCCTACGCCCACGCAGCCGGCTGCTTTATCGAAGTCGAAAACGCGCTCGGCGAACGCTTCATGGCCCCCGCCTCGCCCGCCCGCTTGCCGGGCGACACCGAACCCGGGCACCGAAAGGGCGCGCCGCCCCTCGGCGCCCACACGCGCGAGATTCTCATCGCTGCGGGCTATGCGCCGGGCGAGGTCGACGCGCTGGTGGAGAGCGGCGCGGCGGTGGATATCCGCGAGGACGCGTGAGCTTTCCGGCGCCAGCTGCGCCTCTCGCCGGCCTCAAGGTCGTCGAGACGCCCGGCGGCCTCGCCACCCGTTACTGCGCGCGCCTCTTCGCCGTGCTGGGCGCGGAGGTGGTTCGCGTGCAGGACGACAGCGAGGCGCAGCCCGACCCGCTGTTCGCCGCCTGGCTGGATCAGGGGAAGGTGCGGGCGCCCAGCGTGGCCGCGGCGTTCGACGCGCTCGGCGCGGGGCGGTCCCTGGTGATCGCGGGCCAGACGCAGAAGGCCGTCGAGGCGGCCGTGCGGGCCGCAGGCTCGCGCGATGCGACGCTGCTCGCCCTGACCTGGTTCGAGCCCGGCCCATACGGCGATTGGCGGATCAACGACCCGTTGATGCAGGCGCTCACCGGGTGCGCCTACGCCTTCGGCGAACGCGACGGCCCGCCAACGCTGGCGCAGGGCCACGCCCCGCAGCTGCTGGGCGGCCTCGTCGGCTTCATCGCCGCGCTTGCAGGCCTGATGAACCCCGACCGCGGGCCGCGGCGCATCGACGCCAGCATCTTCGAGGCGGCGCTGTGTTTCTCGGAGACCGGCGCCGTGGCCACCTGGGCCAGCGGGTTCAAGTCGCATCGGCTCGGGGTCAACCGCTACGCGCCCACGTACCCGGGCACGATCTACGAGACGGCCGACGGGCACGTCGGGATCACGGCGCTCACGCCGGCGCAGTGGCTGTCGCTCTGCGGCCTGATCGAGCGGGCCGATCTGGCGGCCGACCCGCGCTTCCGCTCCACCTACCTGCGTCTGCCGATCGCGGACGAGATCGATTCGATCCTGGCGCCTATATTCCGGAGACGGACGACCGACTGGTGGGTCGAGGCGGGCGATCGCCTGCGCATCCCGACGGCGCCGGCGCTCCGGCCGGGCGACCTGCCGGCCCGTCCGCACTGGCGCGTCCGCGAGAGCTTCGCCACGATCGGCGAAGGCGTTGCGGCGCCGACGCTTCCCTACCGCTTCCGCTTCGAAGGCGCGACCGCGCCGCGGCCGGCCGGCGGAGCGGCGGGACCGCTGGCGGGCGTGCGCGTGGCCGACTTCTCCATGGGCTGGGCCGGCCCGCTGGCCACCCGCTATCTCGGCGATCTCGGCGCCGACGTGCTCAAGATCGAGTCGCATGCAAGGCCGGACTGGTGGCGCGGCTGGGAGGCGGTCGAGGCCCAGGATCCGCCGCCGCACGAGGTGCAGCGCAACTTCATGGCCGTGAACCGCTCCAAGCGCGGCCTCGACCTCGACCTGGGCGATGCCGCCGCCCGCGCCGCCGCCGAAGCGATCGTGCGCTGCTCGGACATCGTGATCGACAACCAGGGCCCGAACGTCATGGACAAGCTAGGGCTTGGCCCCGCCGATCAGCGGCGAATGAGCCCCGCGGTCATCTCCATATCGATGCCGCCGTTCGGCCGCAGCGGGCCGCTGGCGGGCTTGCGCGCCTATGGCTCGACGGTGGAGCAGGCGAGCGGGATGCCGTTCGTGAACGGCCGCGCCGCCTGGGCGCCGTCGCAGCAGCACGTGGCCTACGGCGACGCGGCGGCCGGCCTCTACGGCGCGGCGGCCGCCTTGATCGGCCTCTATGCGCGCGAGCGGCTGGGCGGCGCCGAGATCGACCTCTGCCAGGTCGAGTGCCTGTTCCAGCTGGGCGCCGACGCCATCATCGCCGAGCAGGCGCGGGGCGCGTCGAGCGCGCGGGACGGGTCGCGCCGCCGCACGATGGCGCCGTCGATGGTCGCCCGCGCGGCCGGCGAGGACGAAGCGTGGCTGGCCGTGTGCCTCGACGATGACGCCGGTTGGCCGGCGCTCTGCCGCGTGATCGGACGAGATGACCTCGCCGCCGATCCGGCGCTCGCCACGCTGGCCGGCCGCAAGACGCGCGAGGACGAGATCGAGGCCGCCATCGCGGTCTGGGCGGCGGCTCTGGGCCGTCGCGAGGCGGCCGCGGCGCTGCAGGCCGCCGGCGTGTCCGCGGCCCCGGTGCTCGCCGTCCACGACCTCTCCGCGGACCCGCAGCTCACCGCAAGCGGATTTTGGCTGACGCAGGAGCGGCGCTACGTCGGCCGACACCTCACGCCCGCGCCGCCGTTCCGCTACGACGGCGCCCGTCCGGGTCTGACGCGCCCGGCGCCTGTGCTGGGCGAGCACACCGCCGAGGTGCTGGCCGAACTCGGGATCGAGACTGTGACGCGCTAGAAAGCCGCCGGCGGAGCCGTGAACGAAGTCGCCTTCGAGGGGTTACCCAGGCGAAGGAGCCTCCCATGTTTTCCCTGCCAAAGCTGCCCTACGCCTACGACGCGCTCACGCCGGTGATCTCCGAGCGGACGATGAAATTCCACCACGACAAGCACCACGGGACCTACGTCAAGACGGTCAACGAGCTGCTCGAAACGTCCGGCGCGCGGATGCAAAGCCTCGAGGACGTCATCCGCGACGCGGCCGCCGACGGCGACAAGAAACTGTTCAACAACGCCGCCCAGGCCTGGAACCACGCGTTCTTCTGGCCCGCGATGACGGCCAAGCCCGAGCAGCCGGAAGGTGACCTCGCCGAGGCGATTGAAAAGGCGTTCGGCGGGCTCGACGCGCTGAAGGACAAGTTCGTGACTGAAGGCGCCGGCCATTTTGGCTCCGGCTGGGTCTGGCTCGTCGCCGACCGCTCGGGCGCGCTCTCGGTCCGCGCCACCCACGACGCCGACGACACGCTGACCAAGACCGACATCACGCCGCTCCTGGTCTGCGACCTCTGGGAGCACGCCTACTATCTGGATCACCAGAACGACCGGAAGGGCTTCCTGGAGGCCTGGTTCGACGCGCTGCCTCACTGGGACTTCGCCCGCTATCAGCTGAAGGCGGCGCGCGGCGAGGGCGAGCCCTGGCGACACCCGGCGCCGGACGCCGGCGCGGCGGAGCGAAAGCACGGCGCCACGCGTTAGACGGCAGAGCTTTAAGTCCCAGCAGCGCGGAGGCGTCACGTGAACGAGATGAGCAAGCCTGGCGGCCAGGCGGCCGAGCCCTTCCTGACCGACGTGAAGACGTTGCGCGCGCAGGCCCGCAAGAACATGGAGGAAGGGCCGGTCAGCAAGACCTACGACGCCGACGTCAAGCGCACGATCGAGATCCTCCAGGCGGTGCTGTCCACCGAGATCGTCTGCTGGCTGCGCTATTCGCAGCACGCCGTCGTCGCCACCGGCCTCGCCAGCGAGAGCGTCAAGAACGAGTTCGCCGTGCACGCCGGCGAGGAGCAGGGCCACGCGATGATGGTGGCCGAGCGCATCAATCAGCTCGGCGGAACGCCGGACTTCAATCCCGACACGCTCACCAAGCATTCGGCGTCCGAGTATCAGACCGCGGACGACCTGGTCGGCATGATCAAGGAAAATCTGGTCGCCGAGCGCATCGCGGTCGACCACTACCGCGAGCTCATCCGTTATTTCGCCGACAAGGACCCCACCACCCGGGTGATGATCGAGGCGATCCTGAAGGTCGAGGAAGAGCACGCCAGCGACATGCTCGACCTGCTGCAGACGCACGCCGGCGGCTAACCGGCGCATCTTGCGCGCCTGACGCCTTCGCCGCCTTGACCCCGCGCGCCGGCCCCGCTCTTTTGGCGCCAGCGGAGGCCGGGATGAGTCTCACGGCGCGCCTGAGGCGCGAGCTCAAATTCCTGACCGGCGTCCTGCGCACGCTCGGCCGCGTCCGCGGCATCGCCGCGAACTCGCCGCGGCTGATTTGCGATGATCTCGAGGCGGCGGTCGACGCCTATCGCGCGCGGCGCGCCATCACCGAAGGCCGCCGCACGATCAGCTTCGGCGAGTTGGACGAGATGGCCAACCGCTTCGCCCACTGGGGCATGGAGGTCGGCCTTCGCCGCGGCCAGACCGTGGTGCTCTATGCGCCGACGCGCATCGACTACCTGGCCATCTGGTATGGGCTTTCGAAGATCGGCGTCGTCACCGCGCTGATCAATCACAATCTGACCGGCGCGCCGCTCTCCCATTGCATCGAGATCGCCCAGGCCGTTCTGGCCATCGTCGACGGCGAGACCGAACCGGCGTTCGACGCGGTCAACCGCAGCTTCGATCGGCCGCTGCCGATCTGGACGCTGGGACCGGCCGAGGGCGACCTGCACGACCTGACCCAGGCGCTGCGGAGCTGCAGCCAGCTCAGGCCCGACCGCGCGGTGCGCGAGGAGCTGACGGCGCACGACACCGCGCTGCTGATCTACACCTCCGGGACCACCGGCCTGCCGAAGGCGGCGAAGATCAACCACATGCGCGCCCAGCTCTACATGCGCGGGTTCGCCGGGGCGACGAACGCCAAGGCCGACGACCGCATCTATGTGACGCTGCCGCTCTATCACGCCACCGGAGGCCTCTGCGGCTTCGGCGCGGCGCTCCTGAACGGCGGCTCGGTGGTCCTGAGGGGCAGGTTTTCCGCCAGCCACTTTTGGAGCGACATCGCGGCCGAGGGCTGCACCATGTTCGTCTATATCGGCGAGCTCTGCCGTTACCTCGTCAATCAGCCGCCGCAGCCGGACGAGCAGACCCACAAGCTGCGCATGGCCTTCGGCAACGGCCTGCGGGCGGAGATCTGGGCCGAGGTGCAGAGCCGCTTCCGCATCCCGCACATCCTCGAGTTCTACGGCTCGACGGAAGGCAACGTGGCGCTGTTCAACCTCGACGGCCGTCCGGGCGCCGTCGGGCGGGTGCCGAAGTATCTGCGCGGCCTCTTCAACGTCCGTCTGGCCCGCTTCGACGTCGAAAACGAGACGGTGGCGCGCGGCCCGTCCGGGCTGGGGGCGGAGGCGGCGCTGGGCGAGGTCGGCGAATGCGTCGGCGAAATCAACGCCGGGCCGCGTTCGGACTACTCGGGCTATGCCGACAAGGCGGCCAGCGAGCGCAAGGTCGCCCGCAATCTGTTCAAGACCGGCGACGCCTGGTTCCTGACCGGCGATCTGATGCGCCAGGACAGCGAGGGCTATTTCTATTTCGTCGATCGGGTCGGCGACACCTTCCGCTGGAAGGGCGAGAACGTCTCGACCGGCGAGGTCGAGCACGCACTCTCCCGCGCGCCGGGCGTGCAGGAGGCCAGCGTCTATGGCGTCAAGGTCGGGGAGCTGGACGGCCGCGCCGGGATGGCCGCGCTTGTCGTCGGCAAGGACTTCGACATCGCGGCCTTCGCGCGCGAGGTCGATCATGCGCTCCCACCCTACGCGCGGCCGGTGTTCTTGCGGCTTTCGGACGCGATCGCCGTCACCGGCACGTTCAAGCACCGCAAGATCGACCTGGTCGCCGACGGCTTCGACCCGGCGAAGATCAAGGGGCCGCTCTACGCGCGCACAGGCGACGCGTACGAGCCGATCACCCGCGAAATCGCCGGCAAGATCGCCGCGGGCGTGCTGCGCCTCTGACGCGCGCTAGGCCGACTGCACGGCCGCCGCGGCGGCGTCGAGGGTTGCGAATTCGTCAGCCGTCAGGGTCCAGCTCAGCGCGGCGAGATTGTCCTCGGCATGGCGGGCCTTCGATGCGCCGGGGATCGGGATGACGCAGGCGTCGCGCGCCAGGAGCCAGTTCAGCGCCACCTGGCTCTGCTTCGCCTGGTGCGCGGCGGCGATCTCGCCCAGTTTGCGCTGGAGTTCGTCCAGTTTGCCCGGCTTGGCCGGATCGGGCTGGCGTGTCAGCCGGCCGGAGGCGAGCGGGAAATAGGCGACCAGCGCGACGCCGAGCTCGCGGCAGGCGTCCAGCACGCCGTTGGTCTCCGGCTTGCGGTTCAACAGGCTGTAGTGGACCTCGTTGGCCGCCAGCGGCACGTCGGCCTTGGCGAGGCGCTCGGCGATCTCACGCATCTGCGCGGCGCTGAAGTTGCTGACCCCGACCGCCTTCGCCTTGCCCGACTTGACCGCCTCGGCCAGCCCATCGGCGAAGGTCGCCATGTCGGTGAACGGGAAGGGGAAGTGCACGTAGTAGAGGTCGACGGCGGTCAGCTTCAGCCGCTCGAGCGAGGCGTCCAGCGCGCCCATCAGCTGGCGGGCTGACGTTCGCCCGATGAAGGGCGCGAACTTCGTCGCCACCACCGCGCGCCGCCCGTCGGCGGCGATGCAGTCGCCGATCAGCCGTTCGGATTTGCCGAAGCCGTAGACCTCCGCGGTGTCGATGAAGTCGGCCCCGCCGTCGAGCAGGGCCTTGTACGTCTCGGCGACGGCGGCGTCGTTGTCGCCCTGCCGCCAGCGGTTCGTCCCCGTCCCCAGCGCCGAGACGGCGATGCCGGTGCGCCCGAGCGGGCGGGTTGGGGTCTGCTGCGCCAGATCCATGCGCCACCTTAGATGGGTCCGGGCCGCCGCCTCAACAGTTGACCCGCCGGCAGGCGGGCTTTCTCATATCGCAGCGCGGGTGGAGGAAGCGGCGTTGGACGAGACGGCGGGCGCCGACATCGAGGCGGTGATCGACGGCATCGCGCACAAGATGGCGGTCGAGATGGGCGCTGAACTGGTCCGCGTCCAGGGCGCCGTCGCCATCCGCTATCGCTCGCCGTTGCATCATCCCTGGCCCCGAGCGGTGGATCTCACGCTCGACATCCTCGCCGCCGATCTGCCGTCGACAGTCGCCGCGGCGCAGGCGACGGTCGCGGCGGGCGAGCCGCATCGCGCGCATGTGTTCGGCTGCGACGTGGGCGGCCACGCCGCCGCGATCGAAGCGGCCGGCTACGACGGCTGCTGGAACACGCAGCTGCTGGCGCTCGATCTGGCGGCGGCGCAGGTGGCGACGGCGGCGGACCTCGCCATCGAGACGGTCGAGCGCGAGGCGCAGATCGATGAGCTGAACGCGCTTCAGCCGGAGTTCCCGTCCTACCGCGAGAGCCGCGGGCGGCCTGAGTTTTTCGATCTGCTCGGCCGGCGCGCCGGCGCCGCCGTCGCCAAGGGGCAGATTGTGTGCGCGTCGCGGCACGCAGCCTATGTCGCCGACATGTTCACCGCTGCGCGCGAGCGGAACACCGGCTGCGCTGGCGCGATGCTGTCCGCGCTGCACGAAGAGGCGCGGCGGCGCGGCCTGCGTCGCGCCGTCCTGATCCCTTCGCTCATGGCGGCCGAGACGAGCTTTTATGACAAACGCGGCTATCGGCGCGTGAGCACCGACGCCGTCCTGCTGTCGAAGAGCTGACGCGTTGGCGTCGGGGGCGATCGCGCAGCTGAAGACGGCCATCGCGTCCGGCGACCAGGCGGCGTGTGGAGCGCTGATCGCGGCCGAGCCGTCGCTCGCGCGGGACTGGCGTGCGATCATGGAGGCGGCGCTCCACGTCGATCTCGACCTGATCCGTCTTCTGCTGGACGCCGGCGCCGATCCGAATGCGCAATCGCCGGCGGAGTCGCGTCATCGGCCGCTGCACCGCGCGATCGAGCCGAAGGCGTCGGTGCGCCCGCGCGGCGATCGCGCCGAGGCGGTCGGCGTGCTGCTGGACGCGGGCGCCGACGTCGACGCGCCCGGCTGCTGGTACGACGGCCGGCCGCTGGAGACCGCGGCGCGGGGGGCGGACGCAGAGCTGGCCGCGCTGCTCGTTGAGCGCGGGTCTCGGCGGGACGTCTATGCGGCTGCGCTGACGCAGGACGCAGAGCTGCTGAAGCACGAACTGGCGCGCGATAGGGGCGTCGCGGCCGCGGCCAGCCAAAGCGGCGCCGGCGCGTTGCATCTCCTTTGCGCCAGCCGTTTGAACCGCGCCGACACGCCGGCGCTCGCCCGGCGGCTGCTGGACGCGGGCGCGCGGGCCGACGCCATCGCCGAGATGCGGCACGGCCGCTTCCCGGTCATCCACTTCGCCTGCTGGGGCGGCGAGGCGGACGTCGCTCTGCTGGCGTTGCTGGTCGCCGAAGGGGCCGACCCGGCGGGCGGCCTCTACGAGGCGCTGTGGAGCGGCGACCTGGCCGCCGCTCGGGTGTTGGTCGATCTCGGCGCTTCGGTGGACGGCTGGTCGCACGTCGGCAAGCGGCCGCTGCTGCATGACATGATCCAATGGGGCCGCACGAAGGCCGCGCTCTGGCTGCTCTCCGCCGGCGCCAATCCGAACGCGACCGACGACAAGGGCTGGACGGCGCTGCACTACGCGGCCTCGCGCGGAGCGAAGGCCGACGTGGTCGATGCGCTCGTCGCGGCCGGCGGCGACCGGTCCAGGCGCGATGCCGCGGGGCTCGACCCGGAAGCCGTCGGTCGCGCCCGGCGGGGCTAGCCGGCGCGCCGCGCCAGCCAGACGGTGTCGCCGTTGCTCTGCGGATCCTCGGCGACGAAGGCGACGACCTCGAAGCCTCGTGCAGCGAGCAGGGCGCGGTATTCCTCTTGCGCGAGGCTCGCGTGGTACAGCGTTTCGCCCTCGAAGCGGCCCAGCGCCTCGCCGTGCGCCGGGCCGCTCGTGAACATCAGCGCCGCCGTCGGCGCGGCGTGGGCGGCGAACACGTCGAACATCCGCCGCTGGTCGTCGTGGGTCAGGTGGAAGAAGCTGTGCCAGGCGATGAGGCCGTCGAAGCGGCGGCCGAGCGCGACCTCGCGCATGTCGCCGACCAGCCAGGTCTGCGCCGGCATACGGGCGCGGCAGAGCTCGATCAGGGGCGCCGAGCCGTCGACGCCGGTGACGGCGAAGCCCGCGTTCGCCAGGTGGCGGCCGATCGGTTCGCCCGAACCGCAGCCGAGGTCCAGCACCGCGCCGCCGGCGGGCAATAGTGCGGCGAACCGGTCGATCCACCCCCGCTCGGCGAAGCGCGTGCGCCCGCGCGCGGCGTCCCAGGCGTCCGCGTGGCGCTCGTAAAGGCCGACGATCTCGGCGGACGAGGGATCGGGCGGCGGGTCGGCCATTCAGCGCGTCTACCAATACCTGAGATCGAGGAAGCACTCGCCGAGCGTCGGCGGCAGCGAGGGCGCGTAGGGGCTCCATTCCAGCGTGCGCGACTCCATGCGCGGCTCCAGGTCGTCGAGCGCCGCCTTGACGGCTGGCAGGTGCTCCAGATCGACGATCAGGGACTGGCGGCCCTTCTCGGCGGCGAGGCTGGCCAAATTTCGGATCAAACACGCCAGCGCGGCTTCACAGCCTTCGGCGCAGCCCAGATCCAGGGCGGCGGCGACTTCGACGCGGCGCTCTTCGCCGCTCGCCGAACGCCAGACCTCGCGCATGCCGCGGCCGCGGTCCCAAAAGCCGGCGCAGGCGACGATGCGGCCGTCTTCCTCGAGGACGAAAAAGTCCGCCCAGCCGTAGACGGACGGTCGCCAGGGCGCGCGATCGCCCCAGTAGCCTTCGTCGAGCACGAGCTTCAGACGGTCGGCGCTGTACGGCGCGAAAAGGTCCAGCCCCGCGTGGGTGCGGTTGATCAGCGCCGCGCAGGCGGCGAGGTCGACTTCGGCGACCGGGCGGAGGCCCGCCGGCGGCTCGCTTCGCCGCGCGGTCAGGTAGGTGACGCCGACGACCTTCTGCGGCCGGTCGCTCTCGGCCTGGAACTTCACCGCCTCCAGGAAACCAGCCATGTTGGCGTTGCCGATACGCATGAACATGACCTGGCCGATGCTGGGCTTCCTCAGCGCCGGCGAGGGCAGGCGGCGAACCAGATCGCCCAAGCCTTCGCCGCGCATCCCGTCGCGCACGCGCAGGCCCTGGGCGTAGTGGATCGACACCGGCTTGCCGCCGATGAGGCAGTTGGCCTGCGCCCACACCGTGCAGGCGACCAGCACATGCGCCTTTTCGATGACCGAGATGGTCGCGCCCGGCTGCAGGCTGAACTGCGCCAGGGCGTTCGGGGAGCGCTCCACGGTCACGGACCAGTCGTCGCCGACCTTTTCCGGCGAATTGGCCCAAAGATCGCCGAACGACTCCTCGTCCCAGAAGGTCAGTTCGCGGCCGCGGTACGGCCCGGCCGCCAAACGTTCGAACACTTCGATGGTCTTCTGGACGTGGAAGAAGAAGTTCGGGTTCGGCTCGGCCTGCAGCCAGCCCTGGAGCTCGTGGTTCGGCGTGCGGATGGCGAGGGCCCGGTCGAGCAGCCCGTCGGGCCAGCCCTTCGCCTTGGCGCGGTCTTGCGGCGTGTCGGTCTGGGACATGGCCGAACCCTTCTTCGATCTGGGCCGCCGGTCAACCGGCATGGCGGTCGCTGGCGCAGGCCGGGCGCTGCTGACGCGAAAGCGGAGTCGGGCCTATATCTTTGGCCCATGCCAGACGACCTCGCCGCACCGCTGACCGGCGCCGCCCTGATCAAGGATCAGGTCAAGCGGCTGCCCGACCGGCCGGGCGTTTACCGCATGCTCGGCGACGAGGGCGAGGTGCTCTACGTCGGCAAGGCGAAGTCCCTGAAGAAGCGGGTCAGCCAGTACGCCCAAGGCCGCGCTCACACCCAGTGGGTCGCGCACATGATCCACCTGACGCGGGCGATGGAGTTCGTCACCACCGGCACCGAGACCGAAGCGCTGCTGCTCGAGATCAACCTGATCAAGCAGCTCAAGCCGCGCTTCAACGTGCAGATGCGCGACGACAAGAGCTTCCCCGAGATTCTCATCCGCCGCGACCATCCCGCCGCCCAGATCAGGAAGCACCGCGGGGCCCACGCCATCCCCGGCGACTATTTCGGCCCGTTCGCCTCCGCCTGGGCGGTGAACCGGACCGTGAACAGCCTGCAGAAGGCGTTTCTCCTTCGTTCGTGTTCAGACAATGTGTACGAGACCCGGACGCGCCCCTGCATGCTCTACCAGATCAAGCGCTGTTCGGCGCCGTGCGTGGGGTTGATCAGCCCCGGCGAGTACGACGAACTGGTCGAACAGGCGCACGATTTCCTGCGCGGCAAGAGCCGCGACGTGATCAAGCGCATGGCCGAGCAGATGAGCGCGCTGGCCGAGGCGGAGGAGTTCGAGCGCGCCGCCCGCCTGCGCGACCGCATCCGGGCGCTGTCGTCGGTCAGCCAGGACCAGTCGATCAATCCGGAGACGGTGAGCGAGGCCGACGTCTTCGCCGTGCATGCCGAGGGCGGCCAGGCCTGCGTGCAGGTGTTCTTTTTCCGCGCCGGGCAGAACTGGGGCAACCGCGCCTACTTCCCGCGCGTCGCCAACACCATCGAGGCGGCGGACGAGGAGCCGGGCATCCTCGACGCCTTCCTCGGCCAGTTCTACGAGAGCCAGGCGATCCCGCGCCTGATCCTCATCTCCCACGATGCGCCGAACCGCGAACTGCTGGCCGAGGCCTTCTCGCTGAAGACGGGCCGCAAGATCGAGATCGCCAGGCCGGTGCGCGGCGAAAAGCGCGAGCTGGTCGACCATGCGCTCACCAACGCCCGCGAAGCGCTGGGGCGGAAGATGGCGGAAAGCTCAGCCCAAGGACGATTGCTGGCCGGTGTCTGCGAGGCGTTCGGGCTCGAAAGTCCGCCGGAGCGGATCGAGGTCTATGACAACTCGCACATCATGGGGACGAACGCCGTCGGCGGGATGATCGTGGCCGGACCGGAGGGCTTCCAGAAGAACCAGTACCGCAAGTTCAACATCAAGGACACGGAACTGACCCCCGGCGACGACTACGGGATGATGCGCGAGGTCCTGCGCCGCCGCTTTGCCCGGCTGGTGAAGGACGAGGAGGCCGGCGAGGCCACGCCGCGCCCCGACCTGGTGCTCATCGACGGCGGCGCCGGCCAGCTGGAGGCCGCGACGGAGGTCATGGCCGACCTCGGCGTCGACGACATCGCCGTCGTCGGCGTGGCCAAGGGGCCGGACCGCGACGCCGGCCTCGAGCGCTTCTTCATGCCGGGCAAGACGCCCTTCATGCTCGAGCCGAAAAGCCCTGTGCTTTACTACCTCCAGCGCCTGCGCGACGAGGCGCACCGGTTCGCGATCGGCACCCACCGCGTCCGGCGGAAAATGGAGATGGTCAAGAACCCGCTCGACGAGATCGAGGGCGTGGGGCCTGGCCGCAAGCGGGCGCTGCTGCACGCTTTCGGCTCCGCCCGCGGCGTCTCCCGCGCCTCGGCCAGCGATCTCGCCAAGGTGGAGGGCGTGTCGGACGCGCTGGCCCAGCGCATCTTCGACTTCTTCCGGAAGTAGGACAGGCCCATCCCCTACCGTCATCGCCCGGCTTGTCCGGGCGACCCATGATCACCGTGGACCGTGAGTGTTCATAGGTCCCCCGCATTCCGCTTCGCTGCAGCGGGGGATGACGGTTGAGAGGGCGGCGGGCTCTGTTAGCTTGTCGGCGTGCGGAAACACCTCCCCAACCTCCTGACCGTCCTTCGGCTCGTGCTGTCTCTGGTCATGTTCGCGAGTCTGGTGGCGATCGGGGCCGGGGAGCGGGGCGCGCCGATCTCAAGCGATGTCGGCTTCGCCCTTTGCTGGACGGCGGTGATTTCGTTCGTGGTCGCCAGCGTGACCGACTTCCTCGACGGCTGGCTGGCGCGGCGGTGGAACGCGACGTCGGTCGCCGGCGCCGTCCTCGATCCGATCGCGGACAAGGTGCTGGTCTGCGGGGCTATCGTCGGGATGATGGCGACCGGCATGCCCTACACGTTCGCGGCGATGGGCGGCCTGATCCTCTTCCGCGAGTTCGCCGTCTCGGCCATGCGCGAGGTGCTGGCGCCGCGTGGGATCAAGCTGCCGGTGACGTTCCTGGCCAAAAGCAAGACCACGCTGCAGCTTGTGGCGCTGGGTGCGGTGATGGTGATCGCCTTCTGGCCGGCCTGGGGCATAGCCGCCACCATCGCCCAGCTAAGCATCGCCTGGCAGTGGGCTCAGATCGGCCTGGCCGTCGCCACGGCGGTCACGCTCTGGACCGGCGTCCAGTACGCCCAGACCGCGGTCCGGGCGCTCAGGACAGCGGCGGCGCCGCCGGCGGAGGATCGTCCGGCAACGGAATGAGCTCATCCTTGTCGTGTGGCGGAAGGGCGAAGCGGCCGGCCCGCCAGTCGGCTTTCGCCTGCTCGATCCGCTCGCGCGAGGCGGAGACGAAGTTCCACCACACGTGCCTGGGCCCCACCGGCTCGCCGCCCAGCAGCATCACGATGGCCGGCTCGAGGCCGGTGACGACGATCGTCTCGCCCGGCGCGAACACCAGCATGTGGCGCGCTTCGTAGCGGCGCGCATCGACTTCGATGGCGCCGTGCGCCACGTAGAGCGCCCGTTCCGGATACTCCGCCGGCAGCGCGGCCTGTGCGCCGGCCCCCAGCTCCCAGTGGGCGTAGAACATCGGCGAGTGGGTCTTCACGCCGGCCTCGGCCCCGAAGGCTTTTCCGGCGATCAGCCGCGCCTTGAGGCCCGCCGTCTCGTAGTAGGGGAGGTCGGCGTCTCCGGAGTGATGGGCGAACGCCGGCGCCGTTTCCTCGAGGCCATCGGGCAGCGCCACCCAGGCCTGGATGCCATGCACGCGTCCGCCGTGGTCGCGGATCGGCCCGTCGAAGCGCTCGGAGTGGGTGATGCCGCGTCCGGCGGTCATCCAGTTCACCTCGCCCGGCCGGATCGGCTGGTCGGAGCCCAGGCTGTCCTGGTGGCGCATCTGGCCGTCGAACAGGTAGGTGACCGTCGAAAGTCCGATGTGCGGGTGGGTGCGCACGTCGCTCGAGCGCGGCACGCCGGCCGGCATCTCCATCGGCCCCATGTGGTCGTAGAAGACGAACGGCCCCACCATGCGGCGTTGGGCGAAGGGCAGCACGCGCCCCACCTCGAAGCCGCCCAGGTCGCGGCGACGGGCGCCGATGACGAGTTCGATCATGGGACGGGCCTCCTGGTTCGCTCGCGAAAAATAGGCGTTCGCAGCCCCCCCGGCGATAGGCTAAGGCCGGCTTATGGCGGGCGGCGAGCGGTCCTTCGATTTCGACGCGGTGGTGGTCGGCGCGGGCGCGGTCGGCCTCGCCTGCGCCCACGCGCTCGCCGGGCGCGGCCTTGCCGTCGTGGTGCTCGAGAAGGGCTCGACCATCGGCCAAGGGGTCTCCTCCCGCAATTCCGAGGTCGTCCACGGCGGGCTCTACTATCCCACCGGCTCGCACAAGGCCCGATTCTGCGTGGAGGGGCGACGGCGGCTCTATCGGTTCCTCGAGGATCACGGCGTGGGCCACCTGCGCTGCGGCAAGCTGGTGGTGGCCAGCGAAGAGGCTCAGGTCGCCGCCGTCGAGGCGATCCATGCGCAGGCCGAGGCGAACGGCGTCGAGGGCATCGTGCGCATGAGCGCCGCCCAGGCGTTGGCGATGGAGCCGGAACTCAAGGTCGTCATGGCGCTGCATTCGCCGGAGAGCGGCGTCTTCGACAGCCACGGCTACATGCTGGCGCTCGAAGGCGAAATCGAGGATCGTGGCGGCGCGGTCGTGCTGGAGACGCCGTTCGAGGGCGCGACGCCGCTGGCCGGCGGCGGATTTGACGTGCGCGCCGGCGGGGCGGAGCCGACAACGCTGACGACCCGCCTCCTGCTGATCTCAGCCGGCCTCGGCGCGCAGGACGCCGCCGCCCGCATCGAGGGCTATCCGCCGGGCCTCATCCCCACGCTCCACTATGGCAAGGGCGTCTATTTCGCGCTCAGCGGCCGCTCTCCGTTCCAACGCCTGATCTATCCGCCGCCGATCCCCGGCGCGCTCGGCGTGCACTACCGCCGCGACCTGGGCGGGCAGGCGCGCTTCGGGCCCGACCTCGCTTACGTCGACCACGAGGACTACACCGTCGACCCGGCGCGCGAGCCCGGCTTCGTCGAGTACATCCGCCACTTCTGGCCGGGCCTTCCCGACGGCGCGCTTCGCCCCGACTACGCCGGCATTCGCCCGAAGCTGCACGGGCCGGGCGAGCCGCAGCCGGACTTCCGCCTCGACGGACCCGACGTGCACGGCATCCCCGGCCTGATGGCTCTCTTCGGCATCGAAAGCCCGGGCCTCACCAGCTCCCTCGCCATCGGCGAAGCGGTCGCCGATGCGCTGGCGGAGGGCGGCTGATGGCGCTGGTCGTCCATGCCGCCAACTTCTCGGTGCGGCCGAAGGGGGCGTTCCAGAACAACGTCGAGCGCAAGCTGACCAACGGCCTCATCCGGAACGGACACCAGGTGATCGCCTTTTCCGACCGCGACATGGCCATGGCGGGCTCGCCGTTCGGCCGCACGCGCGCCGGCGGCGCCGGATGGGCGAACCGCGCGCTGAGCGATCTCTGCCTCGCGGTGCGGCCTGACCTCCTCGTCCTCGGCCAGACCGACATCATCCGGCCACGAACGGTCCTGGCGCTGCGCGAGCGCTTGATGGCGATGCGGGTGGCGCAGTGGAGCGTCGACGCCCTCTTCGAGCCCGGCAACATCGAGCGGCTGGAACGCAACCTGCCGGTGGTCGACGCGACGCTGGTGACGACGGCCGGCGAGGCGCTGGCGCCGCTGGCGCGCCCCGGCAAGCGGCTGGGCTTCATGCCCAATCCGGTCGACGTCTCCATCGAGCACGGCGAAAACCATCTGAAGGCGAACCTGCCGTTCGATCTCTTCTACGCCTGCGGCAACCCGAACGACCTGCGCGAGGTCGCCGGCAAGCCCTGGCAGATGGACGATTTCGCCGCCGCGCTCGCCACCGCCCTGCCGACGCTGCGGCCGAAGTGGGTCGGGCTCGCCGGCCAGCCGACATTGGGCGGGGCGGCCTATCAGGCGGCGCTCGAATCGGCGGCGATGGGCCTCAACGTCAGCCGCAAGGCCGGCGAGCGGCTCTACAGCTCCGATCGCCTGGCGCACCTGGCCGGCAATGGCCTTCTCGTGCTGATCGAGCGGGCGAGCGGGTACGACAGCCTGTTCTCGGACGAGGAAATGGGCTTCTTTTCGACGTTCGACGATCTGGTCGCGCTGATCGACCGACTGGCCAACGACCCGGCGCGGCGCATGGCCGTCGCCGCCGCAGGGCGTGCGCGCTACCGCGAGCTCTTCAACGAGCAGCGGGTCGCCGCGTACCTGTTCGATGCCGCCTTCGATCGCGTCGACCCGGCGGCCTATCCCTGGCCGACGCTTTATTCGGCTCCGTGAGTTACGAATGCCCGCGCCCCGCATCATGAACGTCATGTTGGCGCCCGGCGGTGGCGGACTGGAGACGATGGCGCTCAATTATGTGCGCGCTCTCGACCTTCAGGGGGCAGAGGTTCTGTCCGTGGGGCTGATGGGGAGTTGGTTTGAGTACAGGCTGGCCAGCGATCGTCGGGAGCACCATCTGCTGCGCCAGCTCAGTCCGATCGACCCGCGTCAGGCTTGGCGACTGCGCCGCATCGCGGACGGGTTCAGCCCAAACCTGGTGATCGCGCACGGGTCGCGCGGTGCGGCTGTCGCCATCCCGGCGATGCGCAAGTCAGGTGTCCCCGTCGCCGTGGTGATGCACAACTTCCGCGCCCGCCCCATCGTGCGCGACGCCGACCTCGTGATCGCTGTCAGCCAGATCGTCGCCCGCGACATCCGGCAAAGACTGCCGGACGTTCGGGTAACGGCCGTCGACAACTTCGTCGAGCTGCAACGCGGAGCCGTTCGCGCCTCGCTGCACGATCCACCGATCATTGGCGGACTTGGACGGCTGCACGAGGAGAAGGGGTTCGATATCCTTCTCGACGCGGGCGCTCTGCTCCGCGACCGCGGCCGGGACTGCGTTATCTGCATCGGTGGCGAAGGCCCTGCCCGCGAAGCGCTGCTCGGCCGCTGCGACCAACTCAACCTCAGCGACCGTGTCGAGTTTCTCCATTGGGTCGGCGCTTACGACTTCCTGTCGCAGCTCGACATCTGCGCGTGTCCCTCGCGAACGGAGGCGTTCGGACTGGTTGTTCTGGAGGCGCTTGCGGCTGGCACGCCAGTGGTCGCGACGGACATTGAGGGCCCACGCGAGATTCTCGGCCATGGCCAGTATGGGCGCCTCGTGCGGACCGGCTCCGCGGAGGCGCTGGCTGACGGACTGGAGGCCTCCATCGACGATCGCGCCGGCGCCGTCGCGATGGCCGTGCTCGCGCAGGCCGAAGCGGTCGACGCCTACGACCTGCCGGCGGGGGCCGAGCGGCTCTGGGCGGCGCTGGCGCCGCTCATGAGCAGCGGCTGAGCGAGCAGGCCGACGATCGCGTCTGCCGCCGCCTCCTGGTCCGCCGCGCCGAGGCCCGGCATTTCCAGCGCGGCCAGGCGCGGGCGCGGATCCTTGCGGTTCGCGCGGTCGTAGGCCGGATCGTAGTGGTTGCCGACCAGGTCGGCGGCCAGCGCCTCGAGGTCGCCGGCGTCGGCCAGCGCGCGCCAGGTCGCGAGCGCCTTGCGGCCGGGGTAAACCGGCAGGCGCTCGAGCGCCGCGTCGAAGGCGGCCCGGTCGGCGACCACGTCGCCATAGTGGATCGCGAGGTAGCGAGCGCGCGCCCCGAGGGGCGCGGCGACCGCGACACGCGGGGCGTCGGTCATCGCCTTCCACAGGCCCGGCGGGAGCATCCGGTCGCCGATCTTGCTCGACTCGGCCTCCGCCACGACCGGGCGCTCGGGGTCGAGGCTTTCCAGCGCCGCCAGCAATCGGGACTCGAACATCTTCTGGCTGGGCTGGGCGCGGCCGATGCCCCCGAAGACCGACCCGCGGTGCTCGGCCAGCGCCTCCAGATCCAGCACCTGCACGCCCCTTGCGGCGAGCCGGCCGAGGATCTCGGTCTTGCCCGATCCGGTGCGGCCCTCGAGGAGCACGAGCCTCAACGGCCAGTCGTCGTCGTAGAGCCTGGCGCGCACCCGGCGGCGATAGGTCTTGTAGCCGCCCGCGAGCACCGCCGTCCGCCAGCCGACCTGCGAGAGGATGGTGGCCATGGCGCCCGACCGCTGGCCGCCGCGCCAGCAGTAGATCAGCGGCCTAAAACCGCCCGGCTTGCCGGCCAGCTCGCCTTCCAGATAGCCGGCGATGTTGCGGGCGATCAGCGCCGCTCCAATGCGCCGGGCGCGGAAGCGCGACTCCTGCACGTAGATGGTCCCGACCTCGGCCCGCTCGGCGTCGTTCAGCACCGGCAGGCTGATCGCGCCCGGCACGTGGTCCTCGGCGAACTCGGAGGGGCTGCGGACGTCGATGATGGCGTCGAAGGGGCCGAGTGTCTCGCGGTCGGCGCTCTCGATGACCTGGATGTCCGACATGATCGCGCGGCGCCGCCTCTGGTATAGGGCGAGCCTAAGCCCGAGGAGCCCTGGACATGCAAGACGTCGCCGGCCGTGCATCCGTCCGTCTGACCGACCTCGCCCACGGCGGCGGATGCGGCTGCAAGCTCGCGCCCGGCGTGCTGGCGGGTATCCTGGCCGACATGCCGGCGGCGGCGGCGTTCGCCGATCTGATGGTCGGGACCGAGACCAGCGACGATGCGGCCGTCTGGCGGCTGAACGACGAGCAGGCGCTGGTGGCGACCACCGACTTCTTCATGCCTGTGGTGGATGACCCGTTCGACTTTGGGCGCATCGCGGCGACGAACGCGCTCTCCGACGTCTACGCCATGGGGGCGACGCCGATCCTGGCCCTCGCGCTTGTGGGGATGCCGGTGGAGAGTCTGCCGGTCGAGACCATCCGCGCCATCCTCGCGGGCGGGGCGGCGGTCTGCGCCACGGCGGGGATCCCCGTCGCCGGCGGCCATTCGATCGATAGCGTCGAGCCGATCTATGGGCTGGTGGCGCTCGGCCTCGTGCATCCGGACAAGGTGATGACCAACCGCGGCGCGCTCCCCGGCGATGCGTTGATCCTGACCAAGGCGCTCGGGGTGGGCGTGCTCAGCGCCGCGGCCAAGCAGCAGAAGCTGGACGCCGACGGCTACGCCGCGCTCATCGCCTCGACCACCCAGCTCAACACGCTTGGCGCCGAGCTGACGGGGGTGGCGGGCGTGCACGCGGTCACCGACGTTACCGGCTTCGGCCTCATCGGCCATGCGCTGGAGATGGCGCGGGGCGCGCGCCTCACCGTCGTCCTCGACCCGGCCGCGCCGGAGATCCTGCCCGGCGTCGAGGCCCTGCTCCGCGCCGGCGTGCGCACCGGCGCATCGGGACGCAACTGGACCAGCTATGGGGCCGAGGTGGACGAAGGGGGCGACCTCGAGGATTGGCGCCGCGACCTGCTCACCGATCCTCAGACGTCCGGCGGGCTCCTCATCGCGGTCGCCGAGCCGAACGCCGACGCCACGCTGGCGCTGGCCAGGCATCGAGGGTTCAGGGCGAGCCGGATCGTCGGCCGCGTCAAAGCGGGACCGCCGCGCGTGCGCCTCGCTGGAACGCCAGGCTGACCGCGCGCCGCCGTGCGGCCGCGCGCGCCGAGCGCTCAACCCGCCTCGCTTGCTGGGCGCCGGCCTTGCCCCTATAACCCGGCGCTCGCCGCGCGGCTGGGTAGCTCAGATGGTTAGAGCGGTGGATTCATAACCCACAGGTCGGCGGTTCGATCCCGCCCCCAGCTACCAGCGGACCCATGTAAAATCCGAGGGTTATCGAGACTCAGTCGCTCACTGCGTCGCCGACCGCGGCGGCGGCGTCCGTGACCGGCGCGCCGGGCGTGGGAACGGGCGTGGGCATCGCGTCTGGAGCGGCATGCGGCCGGTCGAGCAGGGCGATGGTGTCACGGATGAACTGGGCGTCTGTGACGATGCCGATCTCCAGCCTGACGTCACCGAGTTCGACCTGCTGGGTCAGCATGCCGGTGACGAACTGCACGGGCTCGGCGGGATTCGCCTCCGACGCGGGCCGGGTCTCCGAGATGTAGACCGGTCCGCCGGAGTTGCCGGGAAAGACTCTGAAATCCAGCAAGAAGGTCGGCGACTCGCGCGGCGGGTCGATCAGCGAGGCGACGCGGCCGGAGCGCAGGATCGGGAAGCCGGCGGAGTCGGCCGAGAGCCCTTGCGGATAGCCCAGCACCATCATCTCGTCGCCCGGTCCGATGCCGTACTTGGCGTAGGTGTCGCCGCCGGCCAGCCATGAGAGCGGGATCGCGGCCTTGGCGAAGGCCGCCGGCGCCTTAACGACGATGGCGGCGACGTCGCGATCGGGATTGCGGGTCCAGAGCGCGGCCGCATGGGCGCGGATCACGATCGGCTCCGGATCGTAGCGCCACGCTCCGTCCTTGCCCTGCACGCGATACCCGACGTGCGCCTGGGCCTCGGTCATCCGGTCGAAGACGTGGTTGGCGGTGACCAGCACCGTGCGCGGCCTGCCGTCGGGCGTCGGGTCGTCGACCAGAAAGCCGGTCCCGATGATGTGGACGCCGTTCGGAAGCCGCTGCTCCACCTGCACGGTGGCCTGCATGAGCGCCGCGGAAAAATCCATCGTCATACTGATAGCCCCGACTAGGCCCTTCGCGCCCATTTGACGCGAGCCGGCGGCGCACACAAGCTCTGCGTCGTCACAAAGGATTGTCAGGCATGGCCGTTGAACCGTCGACTGGGACCAACGGCCGCAGCCCCGAGCGGCGCCTGGCGCTCGTCACCGGCGCGTCCGCCGGCCTCGGCGCGGCCTTCGCGCGCGCCTACGCCAGCCGCGGACTGGACGTGGCCCTGGTGGCGCGGCGCGTCGACCGGCTGGAGGCGCTCGCCGCAGAACTTCGCGCCGCCCACGGCGTCGAGGCCCTGGTGGTCGCCGCCGACCTCGCCCGATTCGAGGCGCACGAGCCGGTGATGGCCGCCCTCGCGGCCGAGGGTCGCGAGGTCGACGTGCTGGTCAACAACGCCGGCTTCGGCATCGCCCAGAGCTTCGTCGGCATGCGCTGGGCCCGGCAACGGGACTTCCTCATGACCATGGTGGTGACGCCCTGCGCGCTGGCGCATGCGGTGATCCCGGGGATGCTCCGCCGGGGCGGCGGCGCCATCGTCAACGTCGCTTCGATGGCCGCCTTCTCGCCGGGCGTCGCCGGCAACAGCCTCTATCCGGGCGCCAAGAGCCTCATGGTGAAGTTCAGCCAGGCGCTGGAGGCCGAATACGGCGCGCGGGGCCTGAAGGTGACGGCGGTCTGCCCCGGCTTCACCCGCACCGAGTTCGCCGAGCAGGCGGGGGTGGCCGAGCTGATGGCGCGCGACAACCGGCGCTTTTCCCAGTCGGCCGAGGCGGTGGTCGAAGCGACCATCCGCGCCAACGAGGCGGGGCGGCTGATTCTGGTGCCGGGCGCGCACAACAAGCTGGCCGCGGTGCTGCTCAAAACGCTGCCGGAGCCCATCGTCCGCTCTATCATCGGACGGGCCTCGGCCCGCTACCACCTGGAGGATGAAAGCGCATGAGCCAGCATTTCGACGTTATCGTCGTCGGCTCCGGCGCGGGCGGCGGCACGCTCGCCCAGCGGCTCGCGCCCACGGGCAAGTCGATTCTCATTCTCGAGCGCGGCGAGCACGTCCAGCGCGAGGCCGAGAATTGGGACCCGAAGGCGGTCTTCCTGGAGCGGCGCTACCGGACCAAGGAAGCGTGGTACGACCGGCGCGGCAAGCCCTTCATTCCGAACACGCACTATTGGGTCGGCGGAAACACCACCTTTTATGGCGCGGCCCTCATGCGCCTCCGCCAAGAGGACTTCACGGAGGTGAAGCACGCCGGCGGCGTCTCGCCGGCCTGGCCGGTCTCGCTCACCGACATGGCGCCCTACTACGCCGAGGCCGAGCGGCTCTGGCGCGTGCATGGGACCCGCGGGGTCGATCCGACCGAGGTGGGCGACGAGCCGCCGTACGCCTATCCCGCCATCCGCCACGACCCGGGCATCGAAAAGCTGAAGACGCATCTGGAGAACCAGAGCTGGAGGCCATTCTCGCTGCCGCTCGGCGTCGACTTCGATGCCGACCATCCGGTGACCAGCCCGTGCATCAAGTGCAAGACCTGCGGCGGCTACCCGTGTCTAGTGAAGGCCAAGTGCGACGCCCGCACGCGCGCCATCGAGCCGCTGCTCGGCCTGCCGAACGTGACCCTGCTGACCGGGCGCAAGGTCGTCCGCCTTGAGACGGACGCGGCGGGGCGCGCGGTCACCCAGGTCGTCTGCGAGACCGCCGCCGGCGAGGAGCGCTGGAGCGGCGACATCGTCGTGCTCGCCGCCGGCGCGGTGAACACCGCGCTGATATTGCTGGCCTCCGCCAACGCGGCGCACCCGAACGGGCTCGCCAACGGCTCCGATCAGGTGGGGCGAAACTACGCCTTCCACACGCTGACCGCGATGGTCTCGCTCACCGCCGCGCCCGTTGAAACGACATTTCCAAAGACGCTGGCGGTCAACGACTTTTACCGCAAGGACCCGGACGGCGGGTTCGACTGGCCGATGGGCCACATCCAATTGCTCGAGTACATGACAGGGCAGACACTCGAGGGGCAGGTCTCGGACTGGCTGCCGCCGGCGATGGTGCCGGACGTGTTCATGAACGCGATGGCGCACCGCCTCTTGAGCTTCCTCGTCATCTCCGAAGATCTTCCGTTGCCAGACAATCGGGTCAGGCTTGCCGCGGACGGTCGCATCACGCTCGAGTACCAACACAACAACCTCGAGGGCCACGACCGGCTGGTCAAACGGCTTCACCAGGCGCTGGAGGGGTTCGTCGATCACGCGCATCCGCTGTCGCAGCACCATTTCGAGCTGGATTCGCTGTTGCCGCTTTATGGGACCGCGCACCAGGTCGGCACGACCCGCTTCGGCGCCGATCCGACGAGCTCGGTGCTGGGCCGAGACTGCAAGGCGCACGAACTGGACAATCTCTACGTGGTCGACTCGAGCTTCTTCGTCTCGTCGGCGGCGGTGAACCCGACGCTGACCATCGTCGCCAACGCCATGCGCGTCGGCGATCATCTCAAGCAGAGGTTGGCCGCCTGAGGCGGGATTGATATGCGGAGCGGGCCATGACCCGCCCCGTTCCGCCCAAGGCCGAGAAGCGCCCGAAACGCATCATCCAGTTCAACCATGAGCGGGTCGACGACTACGCCTGGATGAAGGACGAGAACTGGCAGGCGGTGCTGCGCGACCCCGCGGCCATCCGCCCGGACATCAAGGCGCATCTCGAAGCTGAGAACGCCTACACCAAGGCGATGCTGGCCGGGACCGACGGACTGCAAGACCAGCTGTTCGCCGAGATGCGCGGCCGCATCAAGGAGGACGACGCCTCCGTGCCGGCGCCGGACGGCGCGTTCGAATACTACTGGCGCTTCGAGCCCGGCGCGCAGCATCGCATCCGCGCGCGCCGACCGCGCGGCGGCGGCGCGGAAACCGTGCTGCTGGACGAGGACGCGCTCTCGAAGGGCAAGGCCTACTTCCACGTCGCCGGGACCGAGCACAGCCCGGACCACGCCCTGTTCGCCTACGCCGTCGACGAGCAGGGGTCGGAGGTCTACCGCGTGTTCGTCAAGGACCTGGCGACCGGCGCGGTGCTGCCCGAGCCTGTCGAAAGCGCGACCGGCGCCTTCACCTTCTCGCCCTGCTCGAAGTGGCTGTTCTGGATCTGGCGCGACGACAACGGCCGCCCCGCCAAGGTCTTTCGCCGGCCGGCGCGCGGCGGGACGGGCGAGGACGTCCTCGTCTACGACGAGCCGGACGACGGCTTCTTCCTCTCGGTCGGGCGCGTCAGTTCCGACGCCTACATCACCATCGGCGCCGGCGACCATGAAACCTCCGAGGTCAGACTGATCCCGGCCGCCGACCCGACGGCGGAGCCGCGCGTGGTCGAGCCGCGGACGCCCGGGCTGCGCTATGCGGTCGAAGAGTGGGACGGGCGGCTGCTGATCCACACCAACGCCGACGGCGCGATCGACTTCAAGGTGATGCAAGCGCCGGCCGATGCGCCGGGCCGGGCCCACTGGCGGGAGTGGATCCCGGCGCGGGCGGGCCGCTTCATCGTCGGCGTCGGCGTGGCGCGCGACTGGTGCGTGCAGTTGGTGCGCGAGAACGCGCTGAACCGCATTCTCGTCACGGCGCGGGAAACCGGCGCCGAGCATGCGATCGCTTTCGACGAGGAAGCCTACGCGCTCGGGTTGGGCGGCGGCTATGAGTACGACACCACCACGCTGCGCTTCGTCTACGAGTCGCCCACGACGCCCCGGCAGTGGTTCGACTACGACATGGCGAGCGGCGAGCGGACCCTGAGGAAGACGCAATCGGTTCCGTCCGGCCACGATCCGTCCGCCTACGTCACGCACCGACTCTCGGCGACCGCTACGGATGGCGCCGACGTTCCGATCACGGTGCTGATGAGGGCCGGAACGCCGCTCGACGGCTCGGCGCCGATGCTGCTCTACGGCTACGGCGCCTACGGCATCCCGATGGACGCCCACTTTTCCACCCAGGCGCTGTCGCTGGTCGACCGCGGCTGGATCTGGGCGACAGCGCACGTTCGCGGCGGTTCCGAGAAGGGCTGGGGCTGGTTCCTCGACGGGCGGGGCCCCAAGAAACCAAATACCTTCAGCGACTTCATCGCCTGCGCCGAGCATCTGACGGGCGCGGGCTATAGCCGGGCGGGGCGCATCGTCGCCTACGGGGGATCGGCCGGCGGCATGCTGATGGGCGCGATCGCCAACATGCGGCCGGACCTCTGGGCCGGCGTCATCGGCGCCGTGCCGTTCGTCGACGTGCTGAACACGATCAGCGACGCCAGCCTGCCGCTCACCCCGCCGGAGTGGCCGGAGTGGGGCAACCCGGTCGAGGACGCCGCGGCGTACGACCTGATCGCCGGCTACAGTCCCTACGACAACATTTCCGCCAAGGCCTACCCGGCGGTGCTGGCCACCGGCGGTCTTTCCGATCCGCGCGTCACCTACTGGGAGCCGGCCAAGTGGGTGGCGAAGCTGCGCGAGGCGACGACCGGCGAGGCCCCGATCCTCTTGAAGATCAACATGGAGGCCGGTCACGGCGGCGCTTCGGGACGGTTTGAGTACCTGAAGGAGATCGCGCTCGACTACGCCTTCGCCATCTGGGCGGTCGAGCGAGGCTGGGAGCGCGCCGCGTGATTGTCCGGGCGGCCGCGCCCGACGACGCCGAGGCGCTGGCCGTCATCTACGGGCACCACGTCCTGACCGGTTTCGGCACCTTCGAAGGCGAGGCGCCGAGTGCGAACGATATGGCCGAACGCCTGGCCGCCGTGCAGACGCTGGGCCTTCCCTACCTCGTCGCGGAGATCGAGGGACGCGTCTCGGGCCTCGCCTACGCCGCGCCGTTCCGCCCGCGCGCGGCCTATCGCTACACCGTCGAGGACAGCATCTACGTCGCGCCGGACCGAGTCGGGCAGGGGGTCGGCAAGCGCCTGCTCGGCGCCGTGATCGAGACCTGCCAGACCCTGGGCTTTCGCCAGATGGTGGCGATGATCGGCGACAGCGGCAATGCGGCCTCCATCGCCTTGCACCGCTCGTTGGGCTTCCGCCCGGTCGGTGTGTTCGAAGGCCTTGGCTACAAAGCCGGCCGCTGGGTGGATGTCGCCATGATGCAGCGCGCGCTGAACGGCGGCGTCGCCTTACCGCCCGGCGAAGGCGGCCTCGACCTGCACGGCCACTAGGCCGAGGCCGTCGTTCGGCCCAGCACTTCGGCCAGCTGGCTGTGCTGGTAGGGTTTGCCCAGGTGCGCGGCGTCGGGAATGGCGCGGGCCTCTTCGGTCTCGCCATAGCCGCTGGCGAAGACCACCTTCAGATCCGGGCGCAGCTTGCGCGCGGCCGCCGCCAGCGCCGGACCGCGCATGCCGGGCAGACCGACGTCGGTGAACAGGATGTCGACACGCTCGCCGCGTTCGAGGACGGAAAGCGCTTCGCTGGCATCGGCCGCCTGCAGCGCGGTGAAGCCCAGGGTCTCGACCATGTCGGCCGCCGCCATGCGCACCAGCGGCTCGTCTTCCACGACCAGCACCACCGGCGTGGCGTTCTTGAGCAGGGCGCGAATGCGGCGGGCCAGGTCCTCGCGCGAAAAGGGCTTTGAGAGGAACTGCACGCCTTCATCCAGGCGCCCGTGATGGACGATGGCGTTCTCGGTGTATCCGGAGGTGAAGAGGACCGGCAAGCCCGGCCGCAGCGCTGTCGCCTGCGCCGCCAGGTCCTGGCTCTTGACCGGCCCCGGCATGACCACGTCGGTGAACAGGAGATCGATTTTGGTCCCGGAGCGGATCATCTCCAGCGCGGCGGCCCCGTCGGGGGCGTGAACGCAGGTGTAGCCGAGGTCGCGCAGGATGCCGACGGTCGAGGCGCGGACCAGGTCGTCGTCCTCCACCACCAAAATCGTCTCGCGCCGACCGCTCAAAGGACCCTCGCCAACCGTCTCCGACGCACTTACGGCCGCGCGCGACCGCGGCAGGTAGATCTTGACCGTCGTCCCATGTCCCGGTTCGGAATAAATCTGTACGTGGCCGTTCGACTGCTTGACGAAGCCGTAGACCATCGAAAGCCCGAGCCCGGTGCCCTTCTCCTCGCCCTTGGTGGTGAAGAACGGCTCGAAGACATGCGTCAGCGTCTCCTGCGACATGCCGGCGCCGGTGTCGGAGACCGCCAGCAGCACGTACTGACCCGGCTCGACCTCGGTCTCGCGCCGAGCGTAGGTTTCATCGAGCACGGCGTTGGTGATCTCGATCGTCAGCCGTCCGCCGTCCGGCATGGCGTCGCGCGCGTTCAGCGCGAGGTTCAGCAGCGTCGATTCCACCTGCGCCGGATCGGCCAGCGTGTTCCACAAGCCGCCGGCGATGACGGTCTCGACCCCGATCGGCTCGCCCAGCGTGCGGCGCAGCATCTCGGCCATATCGGTGACCATGCGGCCAAGGTTGACCACCTTCGGCTCCAGCGGCTGGCGACGGGCGAAGGCCAGCAGCTGGCGGGTGAGTTGGGCCGCGCGATCTGCGCCGTGCAGCGCGTTGCTCACCCGCTGCTTCGTCTCCTCGTCGGTCACGCCGCTGGCGATCAGTTCGAGGTTGCCGCGGATGACCTGCAGCAGGTTGTTGAAGTCGTGGGCGACACCGCCGGTCAGGTGGCCGACGGCTTCCATGCGCTGGGCGCGGCGCAGGCGCGCTTGGGCTTCCTCGCGGTCGGTGACGTCGCGCGAGGAGCCGACGATGCGGTCGACGCGGCCGTCGTCATCGCGCACCGGCGCCAGGATCGACTCCCAGATGCGGGCGCCGCCGGCCAGGTTGACATGGTCGCGGGTGAACACCGGGGCGCCGGCGCCGACGACACGCTTGAGGTGTTCGATCAGCCGCGTCGCGTCCGGCTCGCGCGCCATCAAGCGGAGGTCGACGCCGCGAACCGCCGCGGTGGTCGCGCCGGTGGCCCGCTCGTAGGCAGGGTTCACCTCGGCCATGCGGAAGACGCCGTCGGGCGAGACGTCGATCACCGACAGGAAGTCGGCGGTGTTGGCGAAGATGGCGCGGTAGCGGGCCTCGCTGGCGCGCAGGGCCGACTCCGCCGCCTCGCGGTCGCCCACCTCGCGCTCGAGCCTTCGGTTCGCCCGCATCATCGCGGCCATGAGCAACGCCAGACCAACGATGGCGAGGGCGCTGACGAAAAGGGCGACAAGGAATCCGATCAGCTCGTCGCGGTTGGCGTTCGCCGTGCGTTCGGCGAGCAGCCTGTGCTCGGCGGTCATGATCTCGTTCACCGCGGCCCGCGCGCGGTCCATCGCCGCCTTGCCGGCGCCGACGCTCATCGATCGCGCCTCGGCGGCCTTGCCTTCGCGCGCCAGCGCCACGCGCATGCGCGATATGGCCACGCGTTCGTTCAGGCTGTCGATCAGGCGCTGGACGCGCGCCTCCTGCTCCGGGTTGTCCCTGACCAGGGCGCGCAGCGCGGCGGCGTCCTGGGCGACGCGGGCGCAATCGGCGTCGAAGTTGGAGAGGAAGCTCGTGTCGCCGTCGAAGGCGAAGGCGCGTTGGGCCGACTCGACCTCGACGGCCGACGAGAACAGCGCCTGCGTCGTCTCGATGACCTCGCGGCTGTGGTTGACCCAGGCCCGTTCGCTGCGGGTCAGCACCAGATGGTCGACCGCGATGAACATCGTCATGGCGCCCAGCACGAGCAAAAGCGCCGTCGGCGGCGCCAGCTGCCGCCAGCGCGAGATGCGCGGCCTTCTGTCGTCTGGCGTGACACTCGTCACGGCGGGCTCCCCAAGCGAGCCCGACCTCTCTAGCGCAAATCGCGCGCGTAGAAAGCCGCGCGCGTTGAGCGCGGTAGCGGCCAACACGGCAAACCTCGCCTTAACCGTGTCGGCTTAAAGCGGAGGCTCCGAGGGAGGCGCCTGTTGACCCGCAATCCATCGACGCCGGGTGCGTCGGCTGTTCACTATCAGCTCATCGTCGTCGGCTCCGGCCCCGCGGGGCGGCGCGCCGCCGTGCAGGCGGCCAAGCTCGGCAAGTCGGTCCTGGTGGTCGAGAGAGGCCGCAAGGTCGGCGGCGTCTCGGTGCACACCGGCACAATCCCCTCCAAGACGCTGCGCGAGACGGTGCTCAATCTGTCAGGCTGGCGCGAGCGCGGATTCTATGGCCGCGCCTATCGCGTGAAGCAGGACATCGGCGCCGAGGACCTGAAGAAGCGCCTCTTGATGACGCTGGACCACGAGGTCGAGATTCTCGAGCACCAGTTCGCCCGCAACAAGGTCGACACGCTCTACGGCCAGGCGCGATTCGCCGATCCGCACACGATCGAAGTCGACAAGGGCGATGGCGAGAGCGTCCGCTGCGTCAGCGAGCGCTTCGTGCTGGCCGTCGGCACGCGGCCCTACCGTCCGCCGCACGTCGCCTTCGACGGCGAGACGATCATGGATTCCGACGAAATCCTCGGTCTGAAGCGCATTCCGCGGCAGCTGGTCGTGGTCGGCGCGAGCGTTATCGGCGTCGAATACGCCACCATCTTTTCGGCCCTCGACGTGCCGGTGACGGTGATCGAGCCCACCCAGGGCCTGCTCCCGTTTGTCGACCGCGAATTGGCCGACGAGTTCGTGCACGACCTGCGCGACCGCGGCGTCGTGCTGCGCTTCGGCGCCAAGGCCAAGAGCGCCCGGTGCGAAGGCCCCCAGCGGGCCGTCGTCGCGCTCGAAGACGGGCGCGAGGTGCGCGGCGACATGGTGCTGTTCGCCGCCGGCCGCGAGGGCGCGACCGACACGCTCGGCCTCGAGAACTGCGGCCTCGAATGCGACGAACGCGGGCGGATCGCCGTCGACAAGGAGACCTTCCAGACCGCCGCCCCGCACATCTACGCCGCGGGGGATGTGATCGGCTTCCCGAGCCTTGCGTCGACGTCGATGGAACAGGGCCGCATCGCCGCCTGCCACGCTTTTGGCGAAGCCGCGCCGCCGCCGCCGGCCTTCTTCCCCTACGGCATCTATTCGGTCCCGGAGATTTCCACCGTCGGCATGACCGAGGAGCAGGTGCGCGAGCGCGGGGTGCCTTACGAATGCGGCGTCGCCCGCTTCCGCGAAACCTCGCGCGGCCACATCATGGGGCTCAGCTCCGGCTTCATGAAGCTGATCTTCTCGCTCGAGACGCGCCGGCTGCTTGGCGCGCACATCGTCGGCGAGGGGGCGACCGAGCTCATCCACATCGGCCAGGCGGTGCTCAACCTGGAGGGCGGCCTCGACTATTTCGTCGAAAACACCTTCAACTATCCGACGCTGGCCGAAGCCTACAAGATCGCCGCGCTGGACGCCTGGAACCGCATGCCCAAGCGCCAGCCGAGCCGCGCCGCCCAGGACGAGGCGCTGGCCAGCGCCACGCGGGCCCTGTCCGCCTAGCTTGGCGGTTTCCCCTGGCGCTTGACACGCCCCGGCGCTGGGCGAAGCATCCGCATCGACGCGCGCCCGGCCGGTTGGGCACAAGGGCCGCGCAGACAGGGGGAGGGCGTCGATGGCGGATTCGGCTGCGCCGCCGCCGGCCAATCCGGCCGCGCTGGGGCTCGTGGGCTTTGGACTGACGACGATTCTGCTCAGCCTGGTGAACGCCAAGCTGTTGCCGGCCGGCGGGGAGGCGGTGGTGATCCCCATGGCGCTGGCCTACGGCGGGCTGATCCAGATCATCGCCGGGATGATGGAGTTCAAACTCGGGAACACGTTCGGGATGACGGCCTTCCTGAGTTACGGCGCGTTCTGGTGGTGGTTCGCGCTCCTGCTGATGCTGGGCCATCTCGGCGCCCTCGACCTTAGCGGAGCGGGGCCAACCGTCGGCGTGGCGCTGCTCCTGTGGGGCGGGCTGACGCTGTACCTGAGCGTCTCGGCGTTCCGCGTCTCGTGGCTTCTGTTCGCCGTGTTCACGACGCTGTGGATCGCCTTTCTGGCGCTCGGACTGGGCGGGGCGTTGAAGCAGCCGAACCTGACCCAGGACGGCGGATGGGTCGGGCTGTTGTGCGGGACGCTGGCCGTCTACGGCAGCTTCGCCATCACCACGAACGCGACGTTCGGGCGCACCGTGCTGCCGCTCGGCAGCCGCGCTTGACAGGGCCGCCGACGCTGCCTAGGCGCTGAAAACCCGCTTTCGCGGCCTGGGTTTCAAGGTTCTGTGCGCGTGTTCGGGATGCGGCGTTTCCCGGAGCGGTCCGCTTGTCGATTGAAGCGGGCGCGTTGACCGCCGCTGTTGGCCGCGCGCCGCGTCTCGCGAGGGCGTCGCCGCACCAGGTCGGGGATTGATCGATGGCGCGATCGGGCAGGCGTGGAGACGGCGGGGCCAAGCCGCCGGCGGACGCGCAGGCCGCGCCCGGACGGCGCCGCGCCAACGGCCCCAGGGCCGCGACCGCCGCGACACCCGACGAAGCCATCGCGGCGCCGCCATCGCTCCGGCCGACGGTCGAGCCGGCGGCAGGCCGGCCGCCCGGGCGACGCGGGGGCGGCGGGTTCGTGTTCGATCGGACGCTCGTCCTCTTCATCGGCATTGCGGTCGGGGTGACCATCGGGCTGGCGTTCGCCGGCGTGAAGCTCCTGGGCGGCGGGCCCGCTCCGGCGCCGCAGACGGTTGCGGTCGCGAGCTCGTCGGCGGCGGCCGCCTGCGCCGCGGCGGAGCAAGGCTCCAGCGCGACCGATTGCGCCCAACCATTCAGTCCGCGGCTGGTGAAGACGCTGGCGAAGGGCGACGACGTCACCATCGGCGTCTTCGGCGACAGCTTCGGCGAGGGGATCTGGGCGGCGCTCTACTGGACGCTTCCGAAGAGCCAGCACTACGACATCATCAAGTTCGCCGAGCGCTCCACCGGCTTCACCCGCTACCAGAGCCTCAACCTGGAGGACAAGGCGGCGTCGGACCTGGCCAGCCAGCCGATCGACATCGCCGTGATCAGCTTCGGCGCCAACGACACGCAGGGCATCGTCGACAACGGCCACGTCTACCCGCTGCTCAGCGCCGGCTGGAAGCAGGCGTACGCGGCGCGCGTGGCGCGGTACGTCGCCCTGCTCAGAGCCGAGGGGGCGATGGTCTACTGGGTCGGCCTGCCGAAGATGCGCAGCACCGATTTCGACGGCCAAATCGTCGCCATGAACGCCTTCTATAGCGACGAGATGGCCAAACTCGACGTGCCGTTCTTCCCTACCGAAGCGCTCTCCGTCGACGATCGCGGCCAGTACAACGACCATCTGGTCGATCCGAAGACGCACAAAGAGGTGCTGATGCGGGCCAGCGACGGCATCCACATGTCGATCCCCGGCTACGAGCGCATCACCGGCCCGCTGGTCGACCGCATCAAGGCCTACGTCGAGCGGTCGCGTCAGATCGCGGCCGCCGAGGGGGCGCAGACGCAGGCGGCCAGCCAGGCCACGAGCAGCGGGCCGCCTACATGAGCTTTGCCGCGTTGGCCGCAGCGGCGAGTATCGCCGCGGCCTATTCGCCGGACGCCGGCTGCGCCCAGGCGCTGTGTGGGACCCAGGCGCTGGCGCCCTTTTTCGATGCGCTCACCCGCGCGCGGTCTGGCGGGCGGACGGTGCACATTCTGCAGATCGGCGACAGCCACAGCGCCGGCGATGCGATCACAGGACCCTGGCGCGAGGCGCTGCAGACGCGGTTCGGATCCGGCGGTCGCGGCGTGATGCCGCCGGGCCACCCGTTCGACGGCTTCCTGCCGCACGGCGTGCACGTGGACCAGTCGCCGGGCTGGACGGTGGAGAGCACCTTTCGCGCCGACCCGAACCTGCCACCGGCGTTCGGCGTCTCCGGCTTTCGGCTGACCTCGACCGTGGATGGCGCCCAGCTGATGCTGACCGCCGAACCGCAGGAGGCGTTCCGCCGGCTGGTGGTGTGCGCCGAGACGCGGCAGGGCGGCGGCGCCTACACGGTCACGCTGGGCGCGACCTCGCGGCAGGTGGCGCTGGATGCGCCGGGTCGGCGGGTGGAGTGCGACACCTTCGCGTCCGACGCGCCGCAAGTGCAGGCGACGCTGGTCACGAGCGGCGGGCCGGTGACGCTGACCTCGTGGGCCAGCTTCAGCGACGCCGGCGGGGTCGCGGTCTCCAACCTCGGCGTGGTCGGCGCGGAGTTGAAGCACTTCGAGCGCACCGACGACCAGGCGGTGGGGGAGGAGCTCAGAGCCTACCATCCCGACCTGATCGTGCTTGAGTTCGGCACCAACGACGGCTTCGTGGGCCATTTCAGCGCCGCGACCTTCGAGGAGCGGCTGCGCGAGCAGATTCGACGGCTGAAGCGGCTCTCGGGTGGCGCGCCCATCCTGGTCATGGCCGCGCCGGACGCTGAGACGCGCCGCGCGGACCTGCTGCACAACGACGACGAGGGCGGCCCGCCGCCGGCGAACGACTCCGACCTCGGCGCGCCGCCGCCGTCGCCGGACGACGATGCGACGCTGGCGCGCATGGCCGACGAGGCGACGCTGGCGCATCTGGCCGATCAGGCGGTCGCGGATGACGCGCCGCAGCGATGCTGCACGACCTTGCGGGCGCCCGAGCCGAGGCTGCCCTGGTATTCGCCGCCCGCGCTCGCACAGCTGCGCGGCATCCAAAAACGCGTCGCCCTGTCGCTGGGCGAAGCCTACTGGGACTGGGGCGGGCGCATGGGCGGGCCGGGCGCGGCCGATCGTTGGGCGACCGCGGACCCGCCGCTGGACCGCGGCGACCGGGTGCACAACACGACGGCGGGCGGCATCCGCGTGGCCGGGCTGCTGGAATCGGACCTGGACCGGGCCTACGCGGCCTATAAGGCTTCGCACTAGCGAAGCGGCGCCGCCGGGGGGCGAAGATGGAGTTGGACGGCAGGCGGAACGGCCCGGAGCGCGCGCGCTAGGGCATGCTGTTTCCGACCCTCACTTTCGGCCTCTTCTTTCTGGCCCTGTTCGCGCTCGCCTGGATCGTGGTCCAGCCGGCCGAGTGGCGGAAGATCATCCTCCTGGTCGCCAGCTGGATCTTCTACGGCGCCTGGGACTGGCGCTTCGTCACGCTGCTGATCGTCTCCGGCGTTTTGAACTGGGGGGCGGCGCGGGCGATTTCGCAGACCGCGAGCCCGCATCGGCGGCGCATGCTGGTCATCGCCGGCGTCACCGCCAACCTGACCATCCTCATTATCTTCAAATACTACGGCTTTTTCTTCGAGCAGGTGTCGGCGGGACTGCAGGCGCTGGGCTGGGGCCGCGATCTGCCGATCATCCAGGTCATCCTGCCGGTCGGCGTGTCGTTCTTCACCTTCCAGGGGATGAGCTACCTGATCGACGTCTATCGGGGGAAGCTGCCGGCGGCGAGCCTGCTGCACGTCACCCTGCTGATGTCGTTCTTCGCCCACCTGATCGCCGGGCCGATCGTGCGCGGCGCGGACCTCGTCCCGCAGTTCGAGAAGGGCCCGCAGATCACCCGCGGCGGGGCGGCGCTGGGCGTCCTGATGATCGTCTGGGGCCTCTTCAAGAAGTCGGTGCTGGCGTCCGAGCTGGCGACCGGGCTGGTCGATCCTGTCTTCTTCGACCCGAGCGCCCACAACGCGCCCGACCTGATCGCGGCGACCTACGGCTACGCGGTGCAGATCTACGCCGACTTCTCGGCCTACAGCGACATGGCCATCGGGTTGGCGGCGCTGCTCGGCTATCGCTTCCCACGCAACTTCGACCAGCCCTACCGGGCGGTGACGCTGCAGGACTTCTGGCGGCGCTGGCACATCAGCCTGTCGAGCTGGCTGCGCGACTATCTCTACATTCCGCTCGGCGGCGGGCGCGGCTCGGTCTGGTTCGTCTGCCGCAACCTGATGATCACCTTCGTGCTCGGCGGCCTCTGGCACGGCGCGGCGTGGAAATTCGCCATCTGGGGCGTGATCCATGGCGTCGTGCTGTCGATCGAGCGGCTGTGGGGCCACTTCCGGCCGAGGCGCCTGCCGGCGGCGCCCAAGTGGCTGACGCTGATCGTCACCTTCCACGTCGTCTGCCTGGCGTGGATCTTCTTCCGCGCGGACGACTTCGCCACCGCGATCGACTTCCTGGCCGGCCTAGGCCGCTGGGCGCCCTCGACGCTGGCGGTCACGCCGATGGCGGCGGCGCTGATCGCGTTCGGCCTGGCGTTGCACGCGAGCCCGCCGCGCCTGATCGAGGGCGTCGCCGTGCGCGCGGCGCGGATGCCAGCCTGGGCCTTTGGCCTGACCGCTGGCGCACTGATCCTCTTCATCGACGCGCTGCGCCCCGAGGGCGTGCAGGCCTTCATCTATTTCCGATTCTAAAGGACGAGACGTTGAGCGACACACCCATCCCCGCCCCCGAAGACCCGGACGACCTGGTCGCGCGCGGCCGCGCGGTGCGCTACGCGGCGACGGTGATCGGCATCGCGGCGATTTTCCTGCTGGTCTTTAACGCCACGGCGCTGCGCAACTGGTCGGCGGCGCTTCGGCCCACCGACCTGAACGTGCAGATGGCGGCCGTCGCCGGCGGCTGGCGCGATACGCTGGCCAGGTTCGGGCTCGACGCGCCGCGCGCCCTCATCCACGACGCCTGGGCCAAGGCGCGCGCGCTGACCTTCAGCCACGGCGAGGCGCCCGCCGGCGCGGATGGGCCGCCGCCAGGCTAGCGCCCGCCGCGCTGCGCTTCGCTCGGAACCATTCGCCAAAAAACGCGGGCTTCCGCGGCTCACCCCCCAGGCCTATCTTGCGCAGGGGACGGAACGATTGCGCCGTCGAAGCGGTTGTAGAAGGTTCTGCGGGGTCGGGACGATCGATGCTGATATCGACGGCGACGGCCGAGACCATATTGACGAGTGCGCTCGGCGCGATTCGCCGTGGCGGCGACGGTTTGAACGCGGCGCTCGACGCCCTGCCGGCTCCTATCTACGTCACGGACGCCGACGGCGTCGTCACCCACTTCAACACCGCTTGTATCGGATTCACGGGCCGCACCCCCAAGGTCGGCAAAGACCGCTGGTGCGTGACCTGGCGACTCTACACCGACGAAGGCGAATATCTGCCGCACGCGGAGTGCCCGATGGCGCTCGCGATCAAGAGCGGGCGGCCGGTGCGCGGCGTCACCGCGGTCGCCGAGCGGCCGGACGGGACGCGGGTGAGCTTCCTGCCGCTGCCAACGCCGGTGCTCGATGAGGCCGGTTCGCTCGTCGGCGCGGTGAACATGCTGATCGACGTGACCGACGCCCGCCAGATCGCCGAACTGCGCGCCGGGGTTCGCCGTTGCCTGCGACTGATCGATTCCATCGACGATCGCCGCACGGTCGAAACGCTGCGCTCGATGGCGCGCGAATATGAAGACAAGGCGGCCGAACTCGAGCAGCGCGCGCCGCTGGCGACCGTCGCGGGTTAGCGCCCGCCGCTCAGCGACACATCGGCGCCTTCACAGTCGACGATGCGCGACAGAAGCGTCCCGTGCTCGTCGACCGGCGGGGCGCTGAAGGAGAGGCCGTTGGTCTCGCGCGCGGCGTAGAGGGCCTGAAGGTCCGGTGTCGCGAAGCCGAGTTGCACACGGCCGGCCGGGTTGCGCTCCGACGCCGGATGCAGCGCCAGCGTCACCGCGCCGGTGTCGAACTCACTCCAGAACGGACTTTGGAGCTTCAGCGGCAGCCCCATCACGTCGCGATAGAAGGCGATGGCCTTGTCCATGTCGGCGACGAACAGGATGGCGTGAGTGAACTTCGCTTGCATCGCGCTCTCCGATTGTGGCTCCC
>Ga0070735_10000426_pt1 | contig 47050 bp, 45 predicted proteins | sample Coa_R1_FD_66443 | JGI IMG/M metagenome (GOLD analysis project Ga0070735, IMG submission 66443) | Surface soil microbial communities from Centralia Pennsylvania, which are recovering from an underground coalmine fire - Coalmine... | ecosystem: Environmental > Terrestrial > Soil > Unclassified ... | reverse complement strand
GTGCGCAGAATCGGACGCGCGATGCTCTTGCTCAGGAGGCTGCTCGCAAGCGATGCAAAGACGACTGCGATCGCGAGCGCGCACACCGTGTACAGCATCCCCAGGCGCAGCGCATCGCCGGTTTTGATCGCGCCTTCCGAAATGCCGATGAGCAGATGAATCGAGCCGCCGCCCATCGCGACCACCGTGACGCCGATGACGACCATCAACGAGGCGATGAGCCGCCGCGAAATACCGCCGCGCGCGTGTTGCGATACCGGCGGCAGCATGCCGCGCGCTTCACAAATCAGCGCAACGATCTGCGCGGAAAGCACTTCGGCAGAGAAAAAGTTGAGCGTCCCGTCGACGATTCCGCCGACGACTCCCGCGCCGAATATCGCGCCGAGATTCAACCAGAGCGGCTGATGCGCGAGCGCGTTGCCGAACGGCGCGACCAGAAACGATCCGATTGCGTAGATGCTGACGTAGAGCGTGAAGATGCGCAGCGGCAGCCGGCGCGCACGGGAAATCGCCGGCGCGGCGTCATGCGAGCTCGGGTCGCCAATCGCCTTGCGCACGGGCCGCAGAAAGCGGCGGTCGAGCGTATGAGCACCGGGAAGAGCAATGCCGGCGACGATTGCAACGCCGAGCACGATCCAGCCCAATTCGCTGCCGACGAAACGTCCGAAGATGGTGGCAATCAACACCGTCGCGGGAATGGACGCCAAACCGGTGCGGGATTGCGCGCGCTGCGCCCGCCGGACCGCCTCTCGAAAGCGCGAAACGCCGTCCGGTACGGACGGTTGGATTGCCATACGTACTGCTATTCGGCCGCGCGCCTTCCGAGCTTAAGTTTTTGCCGGGGCTCTGTCTGCCTGTTCCTTGAAAACCGCGTTTGTAATCATCCCTACAATCGCCATGATGATGCCGCCGATGAGCGCCGGCACGAACCCGTCGACCTTGAAGCCGGGCGAGATCCAGGTAGCAAGCCAGAACATCAGTGCGTTCACGACGATGATGAACAACCCCAACGTGATAATCGTGAACGGAAGCGTCAAGAGCAGGACGATGGGACGAACGATTGCGTTGACTATGCCGAAGATGAACGCCGCGAGGACCGCGTAGCCAAAACCGTTTGCGTGAATACCCGGTACATAGCGCGCGATCAGGTAAAAGGCGATTCCGTTGATGAGCAGCCGGATGAGAAAGTGCATAGGTTCACTCTCCTAATGCGGCTTTGACCTTGGCGGCCAAAGCCGGTGTCATCCCTTTGACTGCCGCGATTTCGTCGACGCCGGCACGCTTGATGGCGGCCAGCGAACCGAACGCGGTAAGCAGGCGCTTCTTGCGGACGGGGCCGACCCCTGCAAGCGCGTCCAGTGCCGAATGGGTCATCGCCTTGGCGCGCCGCTGCCGGTGGTAGGTAATGGCGAAACGGTGGGCTTCGTCGCGGATCCGCATGACCAGGTGCAACGCCGCGGAGTTGGGCGGCAGTACGATCGGCTCGGACTGCCCGGGCAGATAGAGCCACTCGTGCTCTTTCGCAAGGCCCGCAACGGGGATGCCCGTCATGTCGAGCTCTTCCAGCACCTCTACGACGGCGTTGAGCTGCCCTTTGCCGCCGTCGATGAGCAGCAGATCCGGCTTTTTGTTGAATTTTTCTTTCTTGGCCAATTGCTGCTGTTCGGTGGTCACTTCGTTGTCGGTGCGCGCGCGTAAATACCGAAGTCGACGGCGCAGCGTCTCCTGCATCATCGCGAAGTCGTTCGGGCCCCGCTCGTACTGAATTTTGAACTTGCGATAGTCGCTCTTCTTCGCGCGTCCTTCGACGAATACGACCATCGAGCTGACCGAATTGGTTCCTTGAATATTCGAGATGTCGTAGCACTCGATGCGATGCGGAAGCTCGGGCAATTCGAGCGCGTCGGCCAGTTCCGCGAGCGATCGCGCTTGCGCAGTTTCCTGCACTTCCTGGTGCGCCAAGAACGCTTTGAGATTCTGCTCGGCATTCTTCTGCACCATGCGCATATACTCTGCGCGATCGCCGCGCTGCGGCACGAGCATGCGCACGCGCACACCTTTGATTTCGGTCAGCCAGCTCTCGATGACGCTCGTGTCCTCGGGCATCGCCTGCACCAGCACTTCCTTTGGAATGGCGCTTGCGCTTCCGCGGGAACGGCGTTGCTTCTCGGGAACGGGAACCTGATTGTCCCGCGCGATTCGCAGATGCGCGAGCGGCGACACACCGGGCGTCTCCGGTGCCGCCGCGGTTCGCGCCGTATAAAACTGCTTGACGAATTCGCTGAAGAGTTCCGCGTCGCTCTGCTCGTACACGCCCTCCAGAATGAAGTGCTCCTGCCCGATCAGTTTTCCGCTGCGCACCATGAAGACTTGCATGCACGCTTGTCCTTGCGAGCGCGCGGCGGCAATCAGGTCCATGTCCAAACGCGAACGCCAGACGACCTTTTGATTTTCGGTTACGCGCCGCACGTGCACGATGCGATCGCGAATTCGCGCCGCGGTTTCGAAATTGTACGTCTCGGCGGACTGGACCATCTCACCCTGCAGACGCGCGAGGAGCGAATCTTGCTTGCCTTCGAGGAACAGCACGACTTCCTCAATCATCCGGTCGTAGTCTTCTTGCGTTTGGTATCCCACGCACGGCGCCATGCACCGCTTGATATGGTACTGCAGGCACGGGCGGCGGCGCCGGCCGTCTATCGGCTCCGGACACGTGCGCAGCGGGAAGACCAGCCGCACCAAGTCGATGAGTTCGCGCAGCGCCGATGCGTTGGTGTACGGGCCGAAATAGCGCGCGCCGTCGTCCTTGACCACGCGCGTGAACACGACGCGGGGGAACGGTTCGTTCGTCACTTTGAGATACGGATAACGCTTGTCGTCGCGCAGTCGCACGTTGAACGGCGGCTGATAGCGTTTGATGAGGTTGGCTTCGAGGATGAGCGCCTCGACTTCGTTCGTGACGACGATCGTGCGCACGTCGACCACCCGCTCGACCATCGCCTGCGTGCGGATATGGTGATCCGCGCTCTGCTGGAAATACGAGCGCACGCGGTTTCGCAGGGAAACCGCTTTTCCGATGTAGAGCACGTCGCCGTTTTTGTCCAGCATCATATAGACGCCGGGTGAATCCGGGACTTGGCTGAGCGTCTGAGCGAGCGCCCTTCGATTCCTCAGGGTGACATCGTCCGTGGTCATGTGGTGCTGATTTTCCTTCGAGGCGAAGCCGCCAAGTGCTTCGAACCGCCCTGCGACAGGCTCGGAATGACATAAGGTTTCGATTTGCTAGGAACATGGAGGTTGCCGCTGCGGCGATGGCAGCGGGAAGCGTTTGATGCTTGGTGGGCGCGCCGCGCTCGCGAGGCGGTCACTGCAAGCGCCCGTCTCGCACGGCTCGGTGTGCATCGCAAGATTCACGCGACCCTCGACCAGCGTTTCAGCGGACCGAATGCATCGGCCAGCGTGGACAGCATCATGCAACGGCGTCAGGCGGTGCTGCGCCGGCTCGAACGCGACCGCTACGACGGTCTGCGTTGATAACGGTTTTGGAGGAACACGAACAGAATCGCCGCGACGACGGCGAGCGCAATGATCAGCAAGGCGTATTTCTGCACCACGCCGATCACCTCGTGCGCATGATTGCCGAGGGCATTACCGGCGAGTACGAGTCCGCCGCAGAAAATCAGCGAACCGCAGAACGTCCAGAAGTAAAAGGCGCCCAGCGACATTTGCGCGATCCCGGCCGGAATGCCGACGATGCCGCGGATCACCGGAATGAAGCGGCAAATGAAGATGGCGAACTTGCCGTAGCGCGCGAAAAACCCGTCGACTTTTTCGAGTTCCGCGTGATGAAACCGTACGTATTTCCCGTAGCGATCGACGAACGGCCGTCCGCCGAAACGTCCGATGGCATACGCGATGCTCTGCCCGAACAGCTCGGCAACGACGGCGACCACGATGACGATCCATACGCTCGAGAGCGCGCCTTCCTGCGCTGCCAAGCCGGCAGCGGGCAGTACGACCTCGCTGCCGACCGGAGCGCCGACGTTCGCCAGGGCCATTGCCGCGAACAGCCCGCCGTAGCCCGCATGATGAACCAGGTTCAAAAAGAACTGGGTGAAGCCGTGCACGTGTGGGTGCTACTCCGAAGCCGCGGCGGTGTTGCGCGACTTGGCGCGGCGCAAAATTTCCGCGGCCAAACTGCCGCCCTCGGCGATGATCGCGTCCAGCAAGTCCCGCGGTTCGACGGCCCGGCCGCCCGCTTGCTCTTCCGCCAGCACCACCACTTTGCGCACGCGAGGGGTGACCAAGATGCCTTCCCACATGCGGTCTTCGCCGGTTCCTAGCGCACGGCGCACCTCGGCGTGCACGTCGCTGACGTCAACCTGCTCGGTGCGCAGACGGTCGGAAACGCCGCTGTCTTCCTCCTCGAGCAGAGCGACGAGCAGGTGTTCGACTCCGACGTAATAGTGGTTGTGGTTGCGGCACTCTTGTTCGGCGGCACGCAGCACGCGCCCGGACGCAGGACTGAACTTTGAGAACAATTTGTTTAGTGCAAATGCCCTTTTGTATTTTTGGGAAACCCGTGCGCTCTGCGTACGGGGGGCGCGCAGGCGCTTGCGCCGGAGTGCCGGTTAAACGGAGCGGGGTCCCCAAATTGCCTGGCAATTTGGGGAGGAAATTTCGGGGCGACTGGATTTGAACCAGCGACCTCTTCGTCCCGAACGAAGCGCTCTACCAAGCTGAGCCACGCCCCGACACAAAAACTCCCATTGGTTCGGGCAGTCGCGCACCCCTCCTTCCAACCCGCGAATTCGGCCCCCGACAAGAGTATTATGTTGTTATTCGAATCTCTCAAGGAACTCATGAGATACCTCATCGTCGGCTGCGGGCGCGTCGGTTCAACGCTGGCCAAACTCCTGGACGCCGACAACAACCAGGTCATCGTCGTGGACGAAAACCCCTCAGCGTTCAAACGGCTCGGGCAAAAGTTCAAAGGTCACGTCGTCGTCGGAACCGGTATCGACTACGACGTGCTCAAGCGCGCCGGAGCCCAAACCGCGGACGGATTCATCGCCGTGACCAACGGCGACAACCGCAACGTGATGGCGGCGCTCATCGCGCTGCGGATGTTCCACATCAAAAAAGTCGTCGCGCGCATTTACGACCCGACGCGCGGCATGATGTATCGCGACCTCGGCATCGAAACGGTGTGTCCGACGACCGTCGGTGCGAAGATGATCCGCGACATGCTGCTCGAGGCCCCGTGGGATGCGCTGCAGTCGTTCGATTTCGGCAAAGTCACCTCGCTTCGCGCGGTCGTCAGCGCCGCCGACTCCGGAAAGCGCGTTTCCGAGTTCGAACGCCCGGGACGCATTCGCATCGCCGCGGTTCGCACCGGAAAAACTGTACGCGTGCCCGGCGAAGACACGATTCTGAGCGAAGGCGACGAAATCAACGCGATCGTTGCACCCGACGCCATGACCGAATTCGCGCAGATGTTCCGCTTGGATCGCGAACGTCCGGCGCCGGTCGCCGCCTCCGGAGGACTCTAAGTGTTCGTGCTCATCGTGGGCGGCGGAAAAGTCGGCTCGTACCTTACGCGTGCGCTGCTCAAGCAAGGCCATGAAGTCGTAATGGTCGAGAAGGATGAGCGTAAAACTCGCATGCTCGAGCAACTCATCGAAGAAAAGGTGACGCTCATCGGCGACGGCTGCGATCCGCTCGTGCTCGAACAAGCCGGCCTCAAGCGCGCCGACGTCGTCGTTGCGGATACCGGCGACGACGAAGACAACTTGGTCGTATGCCTGATCGCGAAGAAGAACGCGAAAGCGCGGTGCATCGCACGCGTCAACAATCCGGCGAACAAGCTGATTTTCGAATCGATCGATCCGGAAAACCCCGTATCGGTAATCTCGTCAACCGAGATCGTTCTCGACGTCATCAGCAAGCAGATCACCGCACCGGCATAGCCGTCACGGCGACCAGGCGGTGATCTTTCCGGTGATGTCGCTCGTGTACAAGCGCCCGCTTATCACGATCGGCCCAACGACGCCCTTGCCGCTCAGCGTGTGACTCCAGAGTTCGGCACCGGTCGACGCGTTGAACGCGTAAGCGACGCCCGTGTCGTAATCGCTGACGTACGCGACGCCGTTCGCAATCGAAATCGGCGAACGAAACGTGTCGTCACCGGTGAGTTTGGCTCCGTCGGCTCCGAAAACGGCGTTCCAAACGGGCGTCGGGTTGAGCGTGCAATTCGAGCCGACGCTGAACGCGCCCATGCCCGGCTTGTAGATGCCGAATGTCGCGGGAAGCCCGATGTAGACGAAGTTCGTGAGGGGATCGTACGACGGATTTCCGATGAAGTCGCCGTTGTCGCTGTTGATCGACATATCGATTGTCTGCACCGGACCTGCGCTAATATCGCTCGCTTTGTACAAGACGAACAGGCCGGTCTTATTGACTGCGGCGGCGAGCAGCGGGCACCCGGGCGGCTGAAACAGTAACGGCGTCGCACCGAAATCGGAGTCATGGCCGGGCGGAAGTTTTGCGTAATAATGTCCGAGAACCGTGCCGAGATCCGGCGATAGCGCGACGACCTGCTCGGAATAACCCGCCGTCTGACTGCCGCCGTTGTGCGTGTCGCCGTTCCCCGTGGCGATGTACACGTCGTTCGTCGACGGGTCGACGGACGCGCCGCCGAACCCCCAGATGCCGCCGCCGCTTGCTCCCTGCGCCACGAAGAAGGTATTCGTAATCGCCGGCGTCGCCGGGTCGATTGCCGTGATGCGCCCATACCACGGCGAGATCTCACACGTCGACGACGTTTCTGCGTACAGTGTGTGATTCGCATGATTGTACGTCAGGGCCGAATAGATGAAGTTGTGATTTGCGGGCGTGGCGATATTCACCGGCCAGCCGGCAATTTCGGCGCCGGTCGACATGTTCAGTGCGTGAACGTTCGCCGCACCGTCGGTCGCGTAGATGCGATTCGTGGAACGGTCGATCACCGGTGTGCCGTTTGCTCCGAAACTGTAGGTGCCGGTGCCGCACTTATACGAAACGGTGCTCATCTGGTGCCTCCAGAGTATCGCACCGGTGCCCGCGTTGATTGCAACGGCTTGGCCGCTGCCGCTCGTCGCGTACAGTACGCTGGTTTTCACGTTTTTGACGCTGACCGAAGAGACGTATACCGGTTCGCCGATCTCGCCGCCGATCGACGTCGTCCACAGCGCATGTATTCCGCCGACGTTTGAAACGCCGAGCGTGTGCTCCGTCGGATTATAGCCGGTGCGCTGCTCGTCGTAGCCCATCGTGAGCCAGCTCGGCGCCGACGCGTTGGCCGAGGCCGTTACGTTTGACGTCGTCTCGCGCTGCGCGATCGGAGCAAGGGCACCCGATTGACGTGCGCCGCACCCGGTCGCCAAGGCGATCGCACACACCACAAAAACCACATCGGCTCTACGCATCCGCTTCATTATGGACTCCAGGCTTGGATTTTTCCGGTGATGTCGCTCGTATACAGGTGTCCGTTCGCGACGATCGGTCCGACGACGCCTTTTCCGCTTAGCGTGTGTGTCCAGAGCTGCGAGCCCGTCGCGGCATTGAACGCGTACGCGACCCCCGTGTCGTAGTCGCTCACGTACACGACACCGTTGGCTATGGAGATCGGCGAACGCAGCGTATCGTCGTCCAGCACGGCTCCGTCCGCCCCGAAGGCGGCGTTCCAAACCGGCGTCGGATTGAGCGTGCAGTTCGACTGTACGCCGAACGCGCCCATGCCCGGATTATAAATGCCGAACGTGGAAGGCAGCCCGACATAGACGTAGTTCGTCACGGGATCGTACGCAGGAACGCCGACGAAGTCGCCGTTGTCGCTGCTGATGGACATGTCGATCGTTTGCAGCGGACCGGCGCTGATGTTGCCGGCATTGTACAGGACGAACAGCCCAGACTTGTTGACCGCCGCGGCAAGGAGCGGACACCCGGGCGGTTTGAACAGCAGCGGCGTCGCGCCGAAATCGCTGTCCGGGCCCGGCGGCAGCTGCGCGTAGTAGTTTCCGAGAACGGTGCTCAGATCCGGCGACAGCGAGACGACCTGCTCGGAGTAACCGGCTGACTGACTTCCGCCATTGCTCGTGTCACTGTTTCCGGTTGCGATGTAGACGTCGTTCGTCGATGGGTCGATTGACGCGCCCCCGAATCCCCAAATGCCGCCGCCGCTTACACCTTGCGCCGGATAAAACGTGTTCGTAATCGCGGCCGTCGTCGTATTGATGGCGGCAATGCGCCCGTACCACGGTGAAATATCGCACGTAGACGACGTTTCGGCGTACAGCGTGTGATTTTCGTGATTGTACGTCAGCGCCGAGTAGATGAAGTTGTGATTCGCCGGCGTAGCGATGTTCACGGGCCACCCGGCGACTTCTTTGCCCGTGGACATGTTGAAGGCGTGAACGTTGGCGGCACCGTCGGAGAAATAGACGCGGTTCGTCGTTCGGTCGAACACCGGCGTACCGTTCGCTCCGAACGTGTACGTTCCGGTACCGCACATGTACGAAGACGTGCCCATCTGGTGCGTCCAAAGCACGGCGCCTGTGTCTGCGTTAATCGCCCACGCTGTACCGCCGCCGTCGGACACGTACAGCACGTTCGTTTTGACGCTTTTGATAACGACGTTCGACGCGTATATCGGCTCGCCGATCTGTCCGCCGATCGACGTGCTCCAAATGTTGTGTATGCCGCTCACGTTCGACGTGCCCAACGTGTGTTCGCTCGGATTGTAGCCGCTGCGTTTCACGTCGTAACCCATCGTCGGCCAGTTCACGGCGCTACCGGGCGTGGGCGTCGGCGTCGGTGTGGGCGCCGGCGTAGGCGACGGCGTCGGACTTGGCGACGGTGTCGCGGTGGCACCTGTTCCGGCTATCGCAATCATGTCCGCCGTCACGGGATGCGTATCGGTCGTTGAGTTGTACGTCCACGTCACGGATTGGGTGCCGGCTTGCGCACTATTTTGGTGGGCGGAAAGATCCGAGAAGCCCGTCGATCCGGCCGGTGAGGAACTCGAATCAACCGTAAAGCCGGTGGGCGTTACACCGGTCAGCATCGTGTTCATTGCGCTCGCGCCGACGATGAGGTCGCCGCTATGCGACGGTGAAAACGTGAGCGTTACGGTGCGCGGACCGGCCTCGGCGCCGGTTTCGGCATCGATGAATCCAGTCGTTTGCTCTCCGGCGATCTCCCAAATCTCGCCCGCGATATTCCCCGCGGTGCCGGAGAACGGCGTTTCCGTGGCCGTGTCGCCGCTTGCGATGCGATAGCAACTTTGCGCGTCGTCGTAGTTCGCGGTCACGTGCCTGATGCTGGTCCAGCCGCTTGCGCAGCCGATCGTCGATATGCCGTTGAAAGCGATGGCGATAAGTAGATCACCGTTCGTAGGCGGTGAGTGCAGCGTCGCTCCGGTCGAGCCGGTGATCGTCGCGGTTTGCACGATGGAAAGAACCGAAGAGGAAGTTGCTCTTCGTTGCGCGATCGGCGCGAGAACATTTGAATGCTGTCCGCTGCATGACGCCGCCAATACGACGGCGCACGCCGCCGACACCACACCTACGGCGTTTCGCATCCAAATCAGCGTAAGTCATCGCGGCTCGCGTGTGTGAGGGCTTTTTTTCACAGGCCATGCGGCCTATTCGGCTTCGAGATCGAGCCCTTCCAGACGCCACGTCAGTGTGAGGGTACCGGCGAGTATCGTCACGACGACGACCGCAAACGTGACGTTAATGACCAAAGTTCGCTGCACAAGTGCCGCAGGCGTCGAAAGCGCGAGCGCGAGGGAGAGCGCGCCGCGTATCCCTGCCATCCGAACTACGGTCTGCCAGAACGGCCGCAAATGCGTGCGAACCAACGCGAGCAACCCGTACGAGAGGAGCGCCCGGGCCAGCAATACCGCGCCGATCGTGACGCACGACGCGAACAAAGAATGCGCGAGTTGCGTGAAGTCGAGCGCGGCGCCGATCAAAAGAAACAACACGACATTCGCAACCAGCGCGACGACATCCCAAAACGTTGCGACGCCATCCGCAGAAGCGACGCTGATGCGGCGCCGTTCCAGTTCGCGCAGCACGACGGCGAATGCGATCACCGCGAAGATACCAGACCAGCCGCCGTATTCTGCGAGTCCATATGCAGCATACGCGCCGACCAACGTTGCCGCGCTTTGCACCGGGGCACCGATACGCTCTCGCAGCGCGAGCGCGGCGGTATACGCAAGCGCCGTGCCGATGGCGATACCTGCGGCGACGCCCAAAAGCGCCTCCCACGTCGCGTTCCACACTCCGGCACCGTCGGACGAAAGCACGAGCGCGGCGATTACCGCGCGATACAGCACCACCGCGAGGGCGTCGTTGAGAAGCGCCTCGCTTTCGATGATCGTCGCGAGCCTGCGCGGTACGGGCAGGCGCCGGAAAACGGCAATTACCGCGACGGGATCCGTTGCGCTCAGGATTGCGCCGAGCACGAGCGCGGAGCTCCATTGAAACGCACCGAAATAGTGAACGCATAACGCAATGACGCCGGCCGTCAGCACAACGCCGGGTATCGCGAGCAAGGCGATCGTTCGCGCGGAGCCGCGCATCAAACGAGCATCGAGATGCCAGGCCGCCTCGAATATCAACGCGGGCAGAAAAACGTAAAGCGTTGCTTGCCCGAAGATCGCGGTCAGACTCCCCGGGAATGCCGCGCCCACGGCGATTCCAAGGACGAGGAGCGCGGCGATGTGCCAGAGCTTTATGGCACGCCTCTAGTGGGTGTGCGTGAAGTTGCCGACGGCCACGCCGGCGTCGCGTATCGCGGCGAGCGCGCGCCGCATGCCGACCGCGCGGCTTGGACGACCGACCGTTGCAAAGTACCACTCGGGATCGATGTTGAGCGTGCGCGTCTGAATCATGTCGACACGCACGTCGCGCAGCAGCGCCTCCATCGCCAGGACTTCGTCTTCGTCATCCGTCACTCCCGGATGGGTCAACAGATTCAGCGAAACGCGCAGCCCCGCGCGCGACGCCGTGCGAATCGATTCGAAGACGTCTTCCAGGCCATAACCGGCCGGACGATAGTACGCGGCGTACACCTGTGGGCGAAACGAATTCAAACTTATCCGAACGGCCTGCAGCCCCGCGTCGATGCATCGCTGCAGCGCCGACGGCATGCTGCCGTTCGTATTGAGGTTTATCGTTCCGTTGCTGTGCGCCGAGCGAATCAATTCCGTCGCGCGCGCGATCGTGATCGAACGAAGCAGCGGCTCCCCTTCGCAGCCTTGGCCGAACGACACGATGCCGTCGCTTACGCATTCGAGGTGATGAACGGCGACACGCGCCAGTTCTTCCGCCGACGTTTCGAACGCGATGCGCTGCTGCGGCGATGGCAGTGCCGCTTCCGGCTCCTGCTCGGAGATGCAGCCGACGCAGCGCGCGTTACATTTCGGCGACACCGGAAGTGCCGCTTCGCCGCGTTCCAGAAAAACATTCTGTGCGGTGAAGCAGCCGTATTCGCGCGAACACAGCGCGACCTGACGCAGAACGCGATTGGCCGGGTCGGCGCCGATGCGCCGGTTCAAAAGCGCTTCGAGTTCGCCCGCCGCGAATCGGCGGGGCTCCCAGTCTTCGCTTTCGTCGGTGCGCATTGCGGCGACGTACAGTTCATCGTCGACGACGCAGGCGAACGTATAGCCGTAGAGCGGCAGCGGCGGCGCATCTGCTTCCCGTTCGTACGCGGGCAGCAGCAAGCGCGTATAGCCCGCCGGCAGCATGGCGGCAAGCGCGTAGCGACGCTTCGCAACGCCGTCGAGGAGCAGTGGACGGCGTCCCGGGAGAATCATCGGCACCACACCGGGCGGCGCCGGAATCAATGCATCGCGTTCGATGCGCCGAATGACGCCGCCGTCCGCCAGCGGTTCCAGGTCTTCGTCGTAGTAGATGCGCCCCGCTTTGTCGCAGTAGGCGAGTCCGATCATAGTGTTTTCTTGAATGCGTGCTGCGTCTTGAGTACGGTGTAGCCCAAGCGCTTGTAGAATTCGTGCGCGCGCTCGCGCACCACGTTTGAAACCAGCCGCATCGACGTGCAGTTGCGGCGGCGTGCCCACGTTTCGGCTGCATCGACGAGCAGCCGGCCGATGCCGTTACCCCGGTATTCGTCTTCGACGACCAAGCCATGGATGTCGGCGCGCCCGCTGTCGGTGATGCTTTCATGGAGCCCCACGCCAATCCAGCCGACGACGCCTGCGCGCGGGACGACCGCGACGAAGACCGTGAGCTCGTCGTTCATGCGGCGCAGCTGCCGCTCGACGTGCGCTTGAGGCACTTCGTAACCGAGTTGGCCGGCAAGGGCGGTAATACGCTGCGCATCCGCGGGGATCGCTTCGCGCACGGACGTTCCCAGTTCGCTAGACGGCGACTGCATGCACTTCCTCGAACGTCGCATCGAAGACGCGAGCGGTCGGCCCAGTAAGGAATGCCTCATGCTCGCCGTCCCATTCCACAATCACGTGACCGCCGGGAACGTTCACATCGACATGCGAGTCCACCAGACCGCGCTTCATCGCGGCCGCTGCGCTTGCAACAGCTCCGGTGCCGCAGGAATACGTAATGCCGACGCCGCGTTCGAAGTGCCGAACGCGCATGTGCGAGCGATCGATTACAACCGCGACGTGCACGTTGACGTCGGGATTCGCGATGCCGAGCGCCTCGATGTCAACGTCGTCCAGCGAGCCCGCGAAGATGACGACGTGCGGATTTCCCATCGATACGAACGAGGCATCCGCGAACGGAAGCGGTTGGTTCTCGAAGCGTGGAACGCCCATGGTCAAGCGCACGCTGCCGTCATCGAAAACGTCCGCGGCGATAATGCCGGCGAGCGTTTCGAACCGGACGCGCCTGCCTTCGCCGCGATCGGCCAGGAATCGCGCGGCACATCTCGCGCCGTTGCCGCACATCTCCGCTTCGCTGCCGTCCGCATTGATGATGCGCATACGCACGTCGGCGCGATCGGACTCGAGCAGAACGATGAGGCCGTCCGCGCCGATACCGCCCCGGCGGTCGCATGCGCCTTTCGCAAACGCAAAAATATTCGCGACGGACGGCGGGCGCTGGTCGAGGATGATGAAATCGTTGAACGTGCCGTGCATCTTCGTCACGGCGACGGCGGACATTAGCCTGAGGTGACCTCGGCGCGCTCGTTCGCTGGCGCGGGCGCAGGTTCGGGATTCGCGAACGGGCCCTGCGGCGAGATCGTCGAGACGGCGTGTTTGTAGATGAGGTGCGTCTTACGCTCGTATTCGATCAGAATCGTGAACGGATCGAACCCTTTGACGATGCCGCGCAATTGAAAACCGTTGACCAAGTAGACGGTCACGGGAACGCCCTGCCGCTTGATTTCGGCCAAGTATGTATCTTGCAGGCTGCCCGGCATGAATGCGGGCTTCAAACCCACCCGAGCTTTTCCCTTGCCAAACGCTCAAGCTCATCGGCGTGCGCGCTCTGCGTCTGCGGCTCCGAACGAAACCACGTGGCCTGCCGCCTGGCATAGCGGCGGGTTGCACGAACCAACAGCATGCGAAGTTCGTCGTAGGTACACCAGCCGCGTACATACGCCAATGCTTGCGGATATCCGACGGCGCTCGCCGCGACCGCATCGCCGCCGACGCGTTCCGCTTCATCGAGCAAGCCGCTCTGAAGCATCGCGTCGGTGCGCGCTTCGATGCGCCGATCCAACTCGGCGAGATCGACCTCCAGAAATACTTTTAGAAACGGTATGCCGCTGCTCGCGAGCGAGCGCAGCGGTTCCGCGCGCAACGTCGATTGCGGAGGTGCAAGCGCCACTTCGAGGGCGCGCAGCACGCGGTACGCATCCCCGGCGTGCAGCATCGCCGCGCGCTTCGGATCGCGCACCGTCAGCCAGTCGTACAGAAACTGCGGGTCGTGAAGCTTCGCTTCATGCGCGAGGCGCTCGCGAAGGCTTTCATCGTATTGCGGCGCGAGTTCTACGGCGCCGGTCAGTGCCCGAACGTAGAACCCGGTCCCGCCGGCAACGATAGCGCGCTTTCCGCGCGCGTGAATTTCTTCGATCGCGCGTATCGCATCGGTGGAAAAACGTGCAGCCGAGTACCGCTCGTGCGGATCCAGAAAGCCAATGAGGTGATGCGGAACCGCCGCCATCTGTTCGGGCGTCGGCGCCGCCGTGCCAATCGGCATGCCGCGATAGATTTGCCGAGAATCCGCACCGACGATCTCCGCATCGAAACGTTTTGCGAGCGAAATCGCCAGATCGGTCTTACCCGAGCCCGTCGGCCCCGCTAAAACTAATACGCCGGTTCGCACCGGACCGGAAAGTTCACCGATCGCGCAATGAAGCACAAGTCGTGCGCGCGGTGATGCAGGGCTTCGGTCTTCTCGCGCGGCGGCGTTTCCGCATATTCGACGTGCGGCCGCAGCACGACGTCGGTGAACTTACCGGAGCCGTCGGGGTTGAGCTGCATCGTGCCATCCGCTTCATCCCTATAGGCCGTCACCACGATGCCGGCTTCGGCGCACAGATGCAAGAACCAGAGCATGTGGCACCCGGAAAGCGCACCGATGAGCAATTCTTCCGGATTGTAGCGGTCCTTGTCGCCACGAAAGACGGGCGTCGACGATGCCGGAATCGCGACGGACTTGCCGCTTGCCGAGATCTCGTGATCGCGTCCGTAAGCACGATAATCGCTGGTGCCGTTTCCGCGGTTTCCGGTCCACGTCAGCGAAACCGTGAAGTGGTGCTCGTTGTGAAGCACGGCTATATCCTTTTGAAAAGTTTCTGAATCGCTTCGCTGTCCATGCGTACGATGGTCGGGCGTCCGTGCGGGCAATGCATGGGGTTCTCGCAGCGCTGCAAGCGTTCGACGAGCGTCGCCATCTCCGCCATGTCGAGCCGCTCGCCCGCGCGGGTGACCGAATGGCATGCAAGCGATGCCCAGACGCGCTCGCGCACGTCGCGCTGCTTGGGCTCTTCGGTCAGATCCTCCAAAAACCCGGTGACGTCGAAGGGCCGCGAACGATAGCCTGCAGGTGTCGCAACGATGCGATACGTCCGCTCGCCGAATGGTTCGACGTCCAGGCCGCCTTCGCGCAAAATTTCCAACATGCGATCGAGTGCGGCACTCTCCGACGGACCCAACTCGAACGTCAGCGGCACGAGCAGCGCCTCTCCGGGTGCACGTTGCTGCGCAGCGGCGACGATTCTTTCGTACCCGATGCGCTCATGCGCGGCATGCTGATCGACGAGCACGAGCGCGCGTCCATCGGTTGCGAGAATGAACGTGTTGTCGAGCTGGGCCAGCACGCGCAGACCGCCGGGCGCTGCATTCGACGACGCTTCTTCTTCCGTTGCGGAGTGCGCAAACAGCGATTGCACCTGTGGCAGCGCCGCATCCATTGCTTGCGGCGCGGGCGAAACGGTAACGGCATCTCGAAAGCGGGCCGTCGCGTGATGGCGCAGCGTAGTTGCAATCGCGCGTTTCACCGCATCGAAGACCTGGTGACCGTAGCGCAAGCGCACGTCGCTTTTCGTGGGATGAACGTTCGGGTCGACGTGCTCGGGAGGCAGCGTCAGAAAGAGCACGCCGTACGGCTGACGCCCGATCATCGCAAACGTCGAATACCCCGCAGTCCACGCACCTGCCAGCAGCGTGCTGCGCAGTAGACGTCCATTCACGAAGAGCAGCTGCATGCGCCGATCGGCGCGGTCATTTCCGGGCGCGCTGATGAATCCGCTTAGCGAGCCTTGAAGACCGCGCGCTGCTTCCGGACTCAGCGGCATCAGCGTTTCCGCGGCGGTTTTGCCGAACACCGTCGCCAAACGCGCGGTTTCGTCCGAACTCGCCGGCATCGTCCACACGTCTTTACCGTCATGAAGCAGCGAGAACGTGATTCCGGGATACGCCAGCGCGAACGTCGAGAGCCATCCCGAAATGCGATTGAACTCGGCACTCGGCGAGCGCAAATATTCGCGCCGCACCGGTACGTTCGCAAAGAGATCGCGCGCGCGAACCGTCGTTCCAATGGCCGACGGAGCCGGTTCCACTTCGCCGGCTTCTTCCGCGTGCGCAACGATGCGCGAGCCGATCTGCGCATCGGCTTGACGCGAGAGGATTTCCAACTGCGCAACCGCAGCGATACTGGCCAGACCCTCACCGCGAAAGCCGAGCGAGTCGATCGATTCCAAGTCGGTCGCGACGGCGAGCTTGCTCGTCGCGTGGCGCCGTACCGCGAGCGGCAAATCGGCTGGTTCTATGCCGATGCCGTCATCGACCACCTCGACGAGCGCGATGCCGCCGTCTTGCAATGAAACCGCAATGCGCGTGGCACCCGCATCGACGGCATTTTCGACCAGCTCTTTCACCACCGAGAGCGGCCGCTCGATGACTTCGCCTGCGGCAATCTGTCCGATCGTTTGCGGGTCGAGCAGATGAATGGTACTAGTCAAAGTGATGGCGCTGCACCGCTTCCGTAACGATTGCTGCGAGTCTATCCGGCTCTTCGTCCTGCGTCGCGAAGAGCACGTTTTGCATCTTTTCCGCGTACGCGTCGCCGACGGCGATTTCACCGGAGATCATCCCTTCGACGAATGCATCGAGATTCGGCGCATCGTTAGAGGAGGCGATGACGTCGTTGTATTCGGATTCCGCGCCCTTGGTCCACGCGTACGCGAACGCGTCGCAGAGGTCGCTCGCCTCTTCCGCACGCTCGCCGTAGAACACGAACGAGCGTGCACCCGCATCGGAATTGAACTCCGTCCAGTCGTCGAGCGCGCCATACAGCTGATTGAGCAGCGACCCGATGTCGCCGCTCTTCCAGCCGTCGTTCAGCACCACGGCTGCAATGGAATAGCCCTGCGGCGATGCGCGTTCTGCCGTTTCGGGCTCGGCATTCACGAAAATCTCACGCCCGTACGCACTGCCGACGTGACGAAAGATCATTCCGCCTGCAAAAACGAGAGCTGCGCTGCCGCCCCGACGCGAGGCAGTTTCCGCTTGAGCGGGACCTGCACCTCGACGTCGGCATGGCCCGAAAGCGCGTCGGCGATTTCTTGCGCGCGCTCTATAACAGTGTCGGGAAGTCCGGCCATGCGCGCAACTTCGATGCCGAACGAACGCGACGAGCTTCCGGGAAGCACGCGATGCGAAAAAACCGGCGCGCCGTCGCGCGTGGTGTTTTCGACGGCGGTGATGTGATAGTTCGCCACGAGTTTCCAATGCTCGGCCAACGAAACCAGCTCGTGAAAATGCGTCGCAAAGAGCACCATCGGCGCGTGCTCTTCGAGTCCGAGCAGAAACTCGCAAATCGCCTGCGCGATCGCCAGTCCGTCGATGGTTCCGGTACCGCGGCCGACTTCGTCGATGAGTAATAAGCTTCGCCGCGTGCAGCGCCTTAGAATGTTGGCGGCTTCGGCCATTTCCAAATAAAACGTGGATTGCCCCGAAGCGAGATCGTCGCCCGCGCCGATGCGCGTGAAGATGCGATCGACGATGCCCAGGCGCGCCGATTTCGCCGGAACGAACGAACCGATTTGAGCCATGATCGTCAAGAGCGCCGCTTGACGCAAATACGTGGACTTGCCGCCCATGTTCGGCCCGGTCAGTAAGATGAATCGATGGTCCGGCGTGCGCAAATGCAGATCGTTCGGGACGAAATGGGTGCGCAGAATCGCTTCCATCACGGGATGCCGGCCGTCTACGACGTCGACTTCGCTCTCGTCGATGAACTCCGGACGGACGTATCCCCGTTCCGCCGCGCATTGCGCGAGCGAACACAGCACGTCCAGCTCCGCGAGTACGTGTGCGGTGGCAAGCAAATCGTCGGTGCGAAGCGCGACGCGATCGACCAGCTCGCCGAAGAGCTGCTCTTCCAGGCGCTGTTGCCGGGACTGCGCGCTGGAAATCGCGATCTCGAGTTCCTTCAACTCCGGTGTAATAAACCGCTCGCCGGTCGTCAGCGTCTGCTTTCGCACGTAGTCGGGCGGCACTTGTGAAACGAAACCCTTGCTCACTTCGATTGCGTAGCCGAAGGCACTCGCATACTTGATCTTCAGCGATTTGATGCCCGTGCGCTCGCGTTCGCGCCCCTCGAGTTCCGACAGTTTGCCGCGCGCGTCCGTTCGCAACGCGACGCATTCCGCAAGTTCCGTACTCGCTTCGGGTCGAATTACGCCGCCGTCGGCAATCTGCGCGGGCGGCTCGTCGACCAGCGTGCGCTGCAAATCGACGAGCATATCCTCGAAGTCCACCACGCGCGCGATATGCGCGCTCAACGCCTTCGGTGCCACCTGGCACAGCGGGCGCAGTATCTCCAGCGTGCGGCGCAGCGAAGCGAGATCGCGCGGAAACGCGCGTTTGAAGCGCACCTTCTGCGTGATGCGTTCGAGGTCGAAACACCCGCGCAGCAGCTCCTGCATCGACTCGCGGCGCACGTGCTCGCCGATCAGTGCCGCAACGGCATCGGCGCGCTGCGTGATCGCGGCGCGATCGACGAGCGGCGCGAGAATCCAGCGCGCGAGCATGCGCGAACCCATCGAGGTGGCGCACTTGTCGAGCGTCGCCAGCATCGTCGCCTTAGAATTCGCGCCCAGTGCCTTGGTGAGTTCGAGGTTCTCGCGCGTGCTGGGATCGAGCGCAAGAAACGTTTGATGCCGGTAAAACTGGGGCGCGGAAAGTGGTGCTCGCTCTTGCGCTGCGACGCCGACGCGACGGACGAAACCAACGAGCGCGTCGAGCGCGCGGTGCATTGCGAGCGATTCATCGAGCGAGAATCCCCCGATGGGACCGCGCGAGCGGCCCTCGACCGCCGCCAATCCCGGCGCGGTCACGCGTGCGCCGATGCTCTCGAGCGCGCCGGACAGCGCCGCTCGCACGTCGGCGGGAACGTCGGCGACGACTTCCGCCGGAGCGATGCGCCCAAGTTCCGCGAGCACTTCGTCGAATGCGCCGTCGCCGGTAATCGAGGTAGCAGCACACAGGCCGGTCGAGACGTCGGCATGCGCGAGCGCGAAGGTTTCATCGACTACCGTAAGCGCAGCGAGATAGTTGTTCTGTTTCCCGTCGAGCAGTTGATCTTCGATGAGCGTACCGGGCGTGACGATACGCACGACGTCCCGGCGCACGAGCTTATTCGGCTGTGGAAGTTCCAGCTGCTCCGCAAGTGCGACGATGAAGCGCTGCTGCACGAGACGTGCCAAATATTGTGCGAGCGCGTGATGCGGCACGCCGGCCATCGCAACGCGTTTACCACCGCCTGCTTCTTTGGACGTCAGCGCAATCGAAAGCGCGCGCGCGATCGTTTCGGCGTCTTCACCGTAGGCTTCGTAGAAATCCCCGACGCGTGAGAGCAAAACCGCTTCGGGGTGACGCGCTTTCATCCCAAAGTATTGCTCGAGCATTGGTGAGTAGCCGGCGCTCACGCCTCGACAATTCGTCACTTCCCCTGTGGATAACTTGTAGAGGACTTGTGATTGCCGTTTGCGCGCGCGAAATGATGCGCGTGAGTTCCGGGGAAGCGGTGCGGCTGTTGCGAGGTGCCGGCTATGTTCTCAGCAACATTAGTAAAAGCTCCCACTTGGTGTTCCGAACGAGTGGGTGATCGTGCCGATGCACGGCAAGAAGGAGCTTTCAGGCGGCGTCGAGGCCGTTGTCCGTAAGGCACCGAGGATAAAGCAATGAAATACGCAGTCCTGTACGACCAAGCAACGGACGGTACTTGGGGCGCGGTGGTACCCGATCTGCCGGGCCGCTCTTCTGCCGGAAACACGCTCGACGACGTGCGAGAAAACGTAAAAGAGGCTATATCACTTTGGGTTGAGGTGGCTCGCGAGCAAGGACATCCGGTGCCGCCGCCGAGCACGATCGCCGAAACGGTAGACGTTGCCTAGCACGGCTACTTCGCGTCGAACTCACGATGCACGATCCGCGCGACTCCTAAGACGATTACGCCGAAAAGGAGCCATGCGGGGATGACGAGCCAGATCAAACCCGTGAAGTAGCTGAGAAGCACTAGCGCTGCGCACGCGATAATCGGCGTTATTTTGCCGGCCAAGAACAATCGCCGAGCTTGCGGTGATGATACAAACTCGTCGGGCCCATATCGAGACCAAAGCCGCATCGTCGACACGTATTTCACACTCACTGCGGCGAGCAGCACTGCGACTGCGAATGCGACCGTCAACAATCGTGGCTACCGGCGAGGTTTGTCGGGTTCGCTCAGAACTTCCGGCGCCGTTTCGGAATTTGTCACGAACTGCTGCGAGAACGTTTCGAATGGAATGGACGAAACCGGAGCGATCGTGGTAAACGCAACGGTTGCCGTATCGTAGTGCCGGCGATCCGTACTGAATCCTGCGAAGGACGTTTCCGAAGAAATGAACGGCGCGTTCCCGATCTGATCGTAGTCGATTTGCCAGCGTACACCGCCCATGCCGTCCGACGTAAAGTTTCCGTCGGTTATGAGGCGATCCACGGCGTACGTCGTCGTTTCGACCCACATCTCGCGCAGGCGATACACGCCCGGATCCGTTACGGGCCGCAGCAGCAGGTGATAATCCGGATGCCCCTTCAACGACTGCAATCCGTCGAGCGTGATGATGTACTGACGATGCGCCACCACGACCAACGCAATGGTCTTTAAGTCTTGCGGATTCGACTGTTCGCGGCGCGGCGGAAGCGGATCGTGGAATTCCTTGCGAATCTCACGCACCAAGTCCATGCCGCTCTGTGTCGTATTCGGCGCGGCGTTCGGAATGATACCGAACGAGTAATTCGGAGCGAGGACGGGCACGCCGAGATAGTCGAACGTTCGCTGCGGCGCGCTGAGCGGAAGACTTCCGCCGAACAGGCTCAGATTGAAATTAATGCCGTGCGGCGTATACGGATGCGCAAGTTCCTCGTCGCTCACGCCGACCACGCGCACGCGATTTTGTTCGGCGTCATACCAAGCGTGATAGTGCGCTTGTGACGTCACGGCATCGCGCGATACCGTCACGGTGACTCCGAAAGCGACTTTTTGCGGGTAGACGGCGGATTGCCAATGACGCTGCGCCGCGGCGAAAATCGCGTACGGGTCCGTCATCGCGGCTGCAACCGGAGCAAGGACCAGCATACCACCTAGTATAGCAGGTCGATGACGGGTCGCTCTACTGGGGCGCTCGTGCCGTCGAAGCGTTCCGCACGCCCGGCGATCGTGCCGGTGCAACCCCAGATGAAAGCTTCGTGAACTTCAACGTCGATCCACGGCTCGCGCGCATAAAGTGCTTCATCGAAATCCGGCGGCATCGGCGCAATAACCGTGGCGTTGTCCGTGGTCTTGGCGGCAAGTTTTCCGGCGTCTTTTTTCGATGGTCCCTGAATCAGCGCGCGCACGGTCGTGCCAATCTTACGCTCGTGGTAAGTGCGGGAGGCAACATTTTGAGCATCGGCAAGCCGCTTGAACCGTTCGCTCGCAACCGCCGGATCGACTTGCTCCCAGCGAGCGGCGGGTGTGCCGCGGCGTTTCGAATAGATGAACATGTACGCATTCGCGAACACGCCGGTCTTCACGTAGTCGAGCGTCGCCGTAAAATCTTCTTCCGTTTCGCCGGGGAAACCGACGATGACGTCCGTGGTGATCGCCCAATTCGGCAAATACCGGTGAATCAGCGCGACTTTTTCGCGGAACTGGTCCACGGTGTATTTGCGGTTCATGCGTCGCAGAATCGGATCGCTCGCGGACTGCAGCGGCAGGTGCACCCTCGGATTCAGCTGCGGCACCTGCGAGAGATCGCGAATGATCTTCTCCGTGAAGTCCTTCGGATGCGGGGAAATGAACGTAAGCCGTTCGAGGCCCGAAATCCGCGCCGCACGCTTGCACAGATCGCCGAAATCGGTCCCGTCGGCCGGATCCTTGTACGCGTTTACCGTTTGCCCGACGAGCATCACTTCGCGCGCACCCGCTGCGACGCGCTCGCGCACCTCGTCGAGAATATCGTTCGCGGGACGGTGATCGAAACGGCCGCGCACATGCGGCACGATGCAGAACGTGCAATAGTACGAACAGCCGCGCTGTACCGTAACGAAACCGCGCAAATGCGAAAACGCGTCTGTAATGCAATCCGCTGCTCCACCGAACGGCATGAGCAGCGCGCGTTCTTCGCTGAACTCCGTGTCTTCGAATTGTGGGCGCCATTGCGCAAGCGCATCGCCCATCTGTACCAGTTCCGACGTACCGAACACGGCATCGACGTGCGGCACGATCGATTGCATGCGATCGCGATCCTGCTCCGCGAGGCAGCCCATCACGACGAGCTTCACCGCGGGGTCGGCTTGCTTGAGCACCTTGAAATGGTTCATGCGCCCGTACGCGCGGCGCTCCGCGTTGTCGCGTACGGTGCACGTGTTGAGCACGACGATGTTCGCGTCTTCGGGGCGCTCGGCGACCGCATAGCCGGCCGACGAGGCTCGGTCCGCGATGTACTGCGAATCCGCCTCGTTCATCTGGCAACCGAACGTTTCGATGTAAATGCTCGCCACCGCACGGGAATACCCCGCGCCGCCCGGAATCTCCCCGCGTGCAGCAAGAACCCACTCAGTCGGAGCGACGCAACGGAGCGATGCTGCGGCCGTCCGGCGTCGCGATTGTCGGGCGCCCGAACGTCGGCAAAAGCGCGCTGTTCAACCGCTTGATCGGGCAGCGCCTCGCAATCGTGGAAGACACGCCGGGCGTCACGCGCGATCGGCTGTACGGCTTGTGCGAATGGCAAGGGCGAACGTTCAGTTTGGTCGACACCGCGGGCATCGATCCGGAGCAGGATGCTTCGAGGGGGGTCGACGCGGGCTCCGTCGACATTGCCCGTTCCGCCCGGCAGCAAGCCGAGGCCGCCGCGCACGAATCGGATGCGATCATCTTCGTCGTGGACGCCGCATCGGGACGCAATCCGCTCGACGACGACGTCGCGCGCATTTTGCGCCGCACCCGAAAACCGGTGCTCTTGGTTGCCAACAAAGCCGAGTCGCCGTCCGCCGCCGCATCGGTGTACGGCGAATTCGCGCCGCTTGGGTTCGGCGAGCCGATTGCCGTATCGGCGATTCACGGCGAAGGTACGGGCGATTTGCTCGATCGCGTCGTCGAACATCTGCCCGAGCAGGCACCTCCGCCGGATCTTCACGGTGAGATCTCGCTTGCGCTGGTCGGCCGGCCGAACGTCGGCAAAAGTTCGCTGCTGAACTCGCTGCTCGGTGAGGAACGCGCCGTCGTCTCCGACGTTCCGGGAACGACGCGCGATGCCATCGACACGATTTTTCAATTTCACGAACATCGCATTCGTCTGATCGATACGGCGGGCGTGCGAAAGAAGCCGCAGCAGCACGGCGCGATCGAATACTACTCGGCGCTGCGATCGATTTCGGCGATCAATCGCTGCGACATCGCGCTGCTGCTGTTCGATGCAATGCACGGCATCCAGGCGCAGGAACGGCGTCTGGCCGGGATGATTCTCGAAGAGCGCAAGGGCCTCGTCATCATCGGCAACAAGTGGGATCTCGCGCGCGAGCAGGGCGAGTATAGCCAAGGCGAGCTCATCAACGTGATCTACGAGCAGATACCCTTCGCGCGCTTCGCTCCCGTCACGTTTCTTTCGGCGAAGACGCGACGGCGGTTGGGCAGCTTGATGCCGCTGGTGATGAAAGTCGCGAACAACTTGGACCGCCACGTTCCCACGGCGCAGCTCAACTCGGTGATTCGTGACGCGACCCTCGCGCATCCGGCGCCGGCGCCGGGCGGCAAACCGTTCAAGATCTTCTACTGCTCGCAGCCTGCGGCGCATCCGCCGCTGTTCGTCTTTCATTGCAATGACCCGGAGCTCGTGCAAACGTCGTACAAGCGCTTTTTGGAGAACGTGATCCGTCAGCACTTCGACTTCGAGGGCGTGCCGCTCACGCTCGAATTTCGCGAACGCTCGCGGCGCGCGGAGGCGGAAGAGTGAGCATCTGGGCCTACGCCAGCATCGCTATCGGTGCGTTCCTGCTCGGCTCGATTCCCTTTGGCGTGGTAATAAGCCGGCTCTTTTACAAGACGGACATTCGCAAATCCGGAAGCGGCAACATCGGTGCGATGAACGCGCTTCGCACGCTCGGAAAAGGCGGCGCGGTCGCCGTCCTAATTCTGGATGCCGCCAAAGGCGTCATCCCCGCACTCTGCGTGATGCAGCTCTTGCACGACACGCATCTCGGTGCAATCGTTGCCGGCTGCGCCGTGATCGGGCACTGCTTTTCGCCGTGGCTTGCGTTCAAAGGCGGAAAAGGGGTGGCGACCTCGTTCGGCGCGATCTTCGCGCTGTCGTGGCCTGCCGGGCTCGTTTCGATTGCAGGCTGGGCCGTCGGCGCCGGCGCGACGACGTATTCTTCCGTCGGCTCGATTCTCGCGCACATTGTCGCGCCGTTTGCGCTGTGGTATTTCACGCGCGATTGGTGGCTTACCGGCTATGGGGTGGCCGCGGCAATGCTCGTCATCTACACGCATCGCGAAAACATCTCGCGGCTCCGTGCGGGGCGCGAAAGCGGGATACCGTTTCTTCGGCGGCGGGTATAAAGACCGCGGAGGGAAGTGTCAAATCATGCGCATACTCGTTTCCGTTCTCATTCTTACGGCTACGCTGGGGGCCAGCAGCTTGCCACCCGGCGGCAGGTATCACGACTGTCACGGATACGTGCGCCACGTCTCGCTCCAGAACGTACGGGTTCACTGCATCGACGGAGTGCCGGCGGACATGTCGTTCCTGTCATGGCCGAAGTTCGTGAACCTTCCCAACGGCAAAACCATGCAGTCGAAAGACCTGCGGCCCGGAACGCCGGTGCACGTGATCTTTTCGTTTTCGCTCGGCCTGCGCCACGCGTACAAGGTATACGTCGCCAATCCGAACGGCCACGGCCTGTACGGCTTCAAGAGCTAGCTCCTAAAGTCGCAGCACCCGGCGGATGCATGCCCTCAAACCAGGGCTCCGCAGGCCATTTTGCGTATTGGGGCAGGTCATGATTTCATCGAACGATCTTCGCAACGGCGTCACCATCATCGAGAACGGCCAGCTTTGGACCGTCATCGAGTTTTTGCACGTCAAGCCGGGCAAGGGTTCGGCGTTCGTGCGGACGCGCCTGAAGAACGTGAAAACCGGAGCGACCGTTGAGAAGACGTTTCGGGCCGGCGAAAAACTCGAGCGCGCCACCGTCGACAACCGGCAGATGCAGATGCTGTACAACGACTCCGACGGTTACCATTTCATGGATCAGGAGACGTTCGAGAACGTTACGCTGCAGCGGGACATCATCGGCGACCCGGCCGACTTCCTAAAAGACGGTATGGTGGTCGACGTGCAGTTCCATGACAGCAATCCGATCGGCGCCGACCTTCCGGCGCACGTCGAACTGAAAGTCGATCAAACTGATCCGGGATTCAAAGGCGACACTGCAACCGGTGCAACCAAACCGGCAACGCTTGAAACCGGTGCCGTCGTAAACGTTCCGCTGTTCGTAAATCCGGGCGATTTGATTCGCATCGACACGCGCGATCGCCGCTACATCGGCCGCGTCGGCAGCTAAGCCTCGACGCTACGCACCACACAATTTGGCTCTACGTCTGGCTCTTCGTAGCCGGGCTCGGAGCAAGTATCTTCGGATCGATGGTCGGCCTCGGCGGAGGGTTCATCATCGTTCCGGTTCTGCGTCTCTTCTTCGGCCTCGGACCCGCAGAAGCGGCGGGCACGTCGCTCGCGCTGGTTGTCGCGAACAGCGGCAGCGGCGCATTCACCTACTTGATGCAGCGGCGCGTGCACGTGCGCGTCGGTTTGATGATCGCTGCCGCCGGTTTTCCCGGATCCATCCTGGGTGCGGTTGTCGTCAAGCGCATTCCGCCGCACATCTTCGATTGGGCGTTCGCCGCGTTTTTGTTTTTGGTCGCGTTCGACATCGCGATAAACCGCGAGAAGCGTCTGCAAAACCGTACCGAACACGCGGACGTGGGCGCCACCGTCGGCATGCACTGGTATGCTGCGGTTGCAGCAGGATTCGTCGTCGGCTTCATTTCGAGTTTGTTCGGCGTCGGCGGCGGCGTCGTGCTCGTGCCGACGCTGCTGTACTTTTCCGACCTGCCGGCGCATGCGATTAGCGCGACGTCGCATTTCGGCATCGTGCTCACGTCGCCCGTGGGTTTCATCACGCATTACCTTCAGCACGACATCGATTGGGAGCTGGTCGTGCCGCTCGTTCTGGGCGGCTTGTGCGGCGGCCCCATCGGGGCGCGGCTTTCACTGCGTCTCAAATCGCAGCGTCTCATGGCGTTCGTCGCGGTGGCGCTCACCATCGCCGGATTTGCGCTCGTGCTTCGCCACGTGATTGGGTAGGCGCAATCCTTTGCCAGGGTTTTACGCGGCACCATAGGGGCGCAGCCCGGCCGCAAGAATAGCAACCGCGGTATGTATTCGCTCGGGGCGCTTTCGGCCGGAGCCGGTTCTGTTAGTGAGCTGGAGCGGCTGTTCGAGATAACGCGAGACGTGCTTGGCGCAACGTCGCTGGACGACGCCCTGACCTCGCTTGCGCGCGGCGTGCTCGACCTCTTCGGATGGCGCTACATCAGCATGGTCGCTGCAGAGGAGCCCAACGGCGAATTGCGCCGCCGCGTGATGCTCGGCTGGCCCGAAGAAATCACGCGCCAACGCATTCACGAGCGCATCGATCGCGCAGCGTTCGACGCATTACTCGTTGATGCGGTACGCTTTTTCGAAGACTGCTATTTCTTTCCGGCCGAAAGAGAAGCGCACTGGGATCGCTCCATCTACGCCGGGGCCGCCATTCAATCGTCTCGCAAATTTCCCACGCAGTGGCACGAACGCGACGCGCTGGTGCTGACGCTCCACGACCGCGACGGCGTCATGATCGGCTACATGTCGCCGGACGGACCGCTGAGCGGCGAGATTCCGAGCGCGCAGACGCTTCGCGCGATGCAGGTCTTCGTCAACTTGATGGGCATGGCGCTGGAAAACGCGCGTTCGCAAAGCCGTTTGCAGTACGAAGCAACGCACGATTCACTCACCGGTTTGCCGAACCGCACCGTTTTTTCACTCGAACTGGCGCGCGCGCTCGAAGCGGTCGCGCGCGGCGACGGCGCGCACCGTGCGGTGGTTTACCTCGACCTCGACGAGTTCAAATCGATCAACGACACGCTCGGGCACTTGGCCGGCGACGACGTGCTGAAGGAAGCCTCTTCGCGACTGCGCGCAGTGATGGGCGAACGGTCGGTGGTTGCGCGAATGGCGGGCGACGAGTTCGCAGTGCTGCTCGATGATGCCGCGCCGAATCGCATCGCACAGGTTTTGGAGCAGATGCACAAGACGCTGCGTCATCCGTACCACATCGCCGGCCGTAATATCGTAATGACGGCGAGCATCGGCGTCGCGCCGATCGACGAGCATTATACGTCGATTGCCGACGTTCTGCGCGATGCGGATACCGCGATGTATCATGCGAAGAGTGAGGGGCGCAACCGCAGCGCCGTGTTCGCCCCGAGCATGCACGAAGAGGCGCTGCGCCGGCTTTCATTGCGCATGCATTTGCGAAGCGCGATCGACGAGCAGCAGTTCGTCGTGCTTTTCCAGCCGATCGTTTCACTCACGACCCGGCGCTTGCAGGGAGTGGAAGCGCTGCTGCGCTGGAATCATCCCGAGGAAGGGCACCTCGCCCCGGCGTCGTTTCTACCGCTTGCGGAAGAGATGGGCCTCATGGTTCCGGTGGGACGCTTCGTGCTCGAAAGCTCGTGCCGCGCGCTCGAACAGTGGCGGGCGCTTTCGCCCGACTCGCCAATCTCCTTGAACGTCAATTTGTCCGTACAAGAAGTGCTGCAGTCGGATCTGCCGGAGTTCTTGGCCGCGCTCATCGAAAAGCACCATCTCGAACCGGGGCAACTGACGCTCGAGATCACCGAGACGTCAATCCTTCAAAGCGAGTCGCGAGCAGCCGGCGTGCTTGGGCGCCTGAAAGCGATTGGCGTGGATTTGTGCATCGACGACTTCGGCACCGGATACTCGTCGCTGCGCTACATTCAATCGCTGCCTATCGACGGTTTCAAGATCGATCAAACATTCATCGCGGGCATCGAGCAGCAGAAAAGTGCGCAAATCATCGAGATGCTCGTGCGCCTGGGAGCGGCCTGCGATCTTCGCGTAACAGCAGAAGGCGTCGAAACGGCCGAGCAAGCATCGCGCCTCCTGTCCCTGGGCTGCGAGCACGGACAAGGGCACTATTTCCACCGGCCGCTGGCGGCCGAAGCGATGACTGCTCTTCTTCACGAGCAGCAGGCATAGGCCTCAGCCATCGTGGGTAAGCAATCCTACGATGGTCGCAAATACCGACGCCGTCACCACGCGTTTGGGCAGCCCTTCCAGCACCGTTGAGCGCGGAACCATCGACACCGCGTGCACCTACGTGCGCAAGTGGCGCTGGCCGTGCGGATGCCAGGGCGAGATCATCGCCGGTTCGCTCATCGACGTCACGCTTTGCGAGGCGCATAAATAGATCTGTGGTCGCACTCGTGCCGGCACGCGTGCGCAAGCAATTCAGCGTTGGAGCTGGTCTGCTGCAGCTGCCGCGATTTGCGCCGCGATATTGGAACATCGCGGACCTTCGCGCATGAGAAACGGCAAATCGCGCCATGCGCGCGGCTGCAGGATCGCGCGTGCAGGGTGCAGCCATGCGGGCGAAATCTCGCGCTGCGGCGTGTCCAAAACGACTCGCACGCACGCGATACGCGAGGCGCGTAACAGGCCGGTTTCCATGTCGACGCCGGCGTAACCGCGCGCAGCCCAAATCGCGCGTTCTTCCCCAGACACAAACGTATGACTCGTGACGAGCGGCTCGTGAATCACGCGATGTCCGAGTTGCAGAGCAGCATTCGTGAGCGCGTTTACCGCAGGTTCATCACACTGCATTTCGCCGCCGTCGGGTCGAAGCACGCGCTCGGGTACCAGCACTGCTCCCGTCGGTAAATCCGGGCGAAGTCCCCCCGCAAGGCCGCAGCTGATTGCGAGATCGCCTTCGACGCAGGATTGCGTCCGAAGTGCGACGCCGCTTTCGACGACCTGAACGCCGCCGGAAGCAAAACGCCGCACGGCTCGCGCTTCCACGCTCGTCGCGGCGACGATTGTTACGATGATACGTACCCGCGCTCGCGATACCAGCGTACGGCGCGTTCGAGGGCGTCACGCACGCGGCCTGGATGGAAATCCAATTCGCGCGACGCTTTCGAACTGTCGGCAAACATCCGTTCGCGTGACATGCGTACGCCTTCGACCGGAACGAACGGATGCGCGCCCGGTTGAACGCGGCACCGCGCTTCGTCGGCATACGCAATGGAAAGCGCCAACGCATCGGGAACGCGCCAGCGCGGCATCGGCTTCCCGGTTACATCGGACAGCAGTTGCCACACGTCATCGAGCAACAAGTTCTCGCCGCCGAGAATATAGCGTTCACCCGAAATACCCTGCTGCAGCGCAATAACGTGCGCGCGCGCGACGTCCTCGACCGGCACGAGGTTCAAACCGCCGCGCGGCGGCTTCGCGAACATCTTGCCGCGGGCAAAATCCAGAATCATCTGCCCCGTAGGCGTCGGCTTCCAATCACCGGGACCAACGGGCGCCGTTGGCAGCAATGCAACGACGGGCACGCGTCCAGCAAACGCAGCACGCTCCTGATCCAGTTTTGAATGATGATACCCGCCGCTCCGCCCTTCCGGAGCGTAGTCTTCTTCCGTTCGCGGCCGCCCATCACGCCCCGCACCAAGCGTCGCCGAGCTCGACGTGAGCACAACCCGCTCGACCCCGGCAACGCGCGCCGCTTCGACCAATCCCGACGTACCGATGACGTTCACGCGATGCACCGCGCCACGATCGCGCGGCGCAAACGAGTAGAGCGCCGCACAATGCACGACATAGCGGCATCCATCCAACGCCCTCGCCCACGCGCCGACATTTTCAAGATCGCCTTCGAGAAACTCGACGCGCCCCTCGACAGGCTCGGGGTCCTTCGATACCTCAGGATGACGCGGACGCACTAGCGCTTTTACTTCATATCCCGCTGCTAATAGTTCGCGGAGAACATGTCCGCCGACGAACCCACTGCTTCCAGTAAGGAATACTTTGTCAGCCACGTGTTATGGGCGAAAGGTTTTGGCGCGAGGGAGTGGCATTTGGGCGCGTGTGAATTTGCGCTCTACGCCATGGATGGCGTTTGAGAGCGCAAAGGGGCGAGGGAGCCAAAGCCGCAGGTCTAATGCGCAATCGCAGCGCGAATAGATTCCTTAATGGAAGACGTCGTCTTGACGACGGCGGTCGGTTCGTAACCGCAGTGCGCCATGCAGTTCGCGCATTTCGGATTCTTGCCGCGACCGTACAGCTCCCAATCCGTTTCGTCGATCAGTTCCTTGTACGTCTTCGCGTACGGCGCATCCGACATCAGATAACACGGGCGCTGCCATCCGAAGATGGAGTACGACGGGATTCCCCACGGGGTGCATTCCATGTCGAGTTTGCCCTCGAGGAAATCGAGGAACAGGGGGCTGTGATTCAGGCGCCACTTCTTGCGCTTGCCGCCGGCGAACGCTTCTCGGAAAATCGCGCGCGTACGTTCGACGCCGAGAAAGTGCTCTTGGTCCGGCGCTTTCTCGTAGGCGTAGCCGGGCGAAATCTGCATCGAGTCGACTTGCAGGTCGTCGTTGAGATAGTCGAGCACCGCGCGAATCGTCTTCGCATCATCGGGATCGAAGAACGTCGTGTTCGTCGATACGCGGAACCCCTTGGCCTTTGCGACTTTGATCGCGGCGACCGCTTTGTCGAACGTGCCGTCGCGGCACACGACCTGGTCGTGACGCTCTTTGAGTCCGTCCAAATGGATCATCCACGTGAAAAGCGGATGCGGTTTGAACTTGTCGATCTTCTTTTCGAGCAGCAGAGCGTTCGTGCAGACGATGACGACCTTCTTACGCTGGATCAGCTCGTCGACCAAACGCGGAAGCTCTTCATAGACGAGCGGCTCGCCGCCCGCAATGGAGATGACCGGTGCGCCGCATTCCTCGATCGCGGCGATGCAATCTTCCACCGACAGCCGCTTGCGCAGAATGTCGTTCGGATACTGGATCTTGCCGCATCCCGCGCATGCCAAATTGCATTGAAAGAGCGGCTCGAGTTCCATCACGAGCGGATACTTTTTCTCGCCTTTGAGCTTCTTGCCGAAGATGTACTTGGCAATTTCGAGTTTCTGTGCGAACGGTGTGCTCATCTACGCTGGTACCTGTTGCCTTGTCGAGAGCGTACCCTCATCGGTCTTCTCGTTCGAGTCCCGGTCCATAGCCAGGGCCATCGTCGGAAAGAGATGCCGGTACATATGGTAGTTCAAATAGAAGTCTCGCGGGAAGCCCGTCCCCGTGCAGTAGGGCTCGTCCCAGGTTCCGTCGGCACGCTGCGCGGCGCGCAGGAACTCTAAACCGCGCTCAGCTGCCGGATGGTTGCCCATACCCGCCCATTGCAGCGTCATCACGGCCCACGCGGTTTGCGAGGCCGTGCTCGTGCCGATGCCGGCGAACGACTCGTCGACGTACGAATGGCAGCTTTCGCCCCACCCGCCGTCGGCATTTTGTTTGGCAATCACCCACTCGACTGCTCGCGCGAACATGTCCTGGCCTAACCGCAATTGCGCGAGCGCCGATACGACGCACCACGTGCCGTAAATGTGATTGACGCCCCAGCGCCCGAACCAGGACCCCCAAGGCTTTTGCGTTTCACGCAAATATTTCAAGCCGCGCGCGACGTCGGGATCGCGCTCGTCGCGCCCCAGCAGGGCCAGCATCTCCAGCACGTGCGCAGTGACGTCTTCGGTGGGCGGGTCGATCATCGCGCCGAAGTCCGAAAACGGCATTCGATACAGAATTTCGCTGGTGTTGTCGCGATCGAACGCCGCCCACGCGCCGTTCGACGATCGCATCTCGAGCGTCCACGTCACCGCGCGATCGATTGCATCACGCGCGATTTCCGGTTTCGCTCCTTCGATCAGCGAGCACACGATGACCGCAGTGTCGTCGACGTCGGGATAAATGTCGTTGTCGAACTCGAACGCCCAGCCGCCGTTGGGAACGCCTTTGAGGCGCACTTGCCAGTCGCCCCACTGATTTGCGGCGATCTGCTCTTTGAGCATCCAGTCGACGGCCTTGCGCATCGCCGGATGATCGGCGCGAAGTCCCGCTTGATACAACGCGCGAATTGCCCACGCGGTGTCCCAAACCGGCGACATGCATGCTTGAAAACGCCATCCCGTTTCATCGGAAAACGCAAACCGTTCCATGCCGTGCAAGCCCTTTTGCACGACGGGATGGTCGAGCGCGTACCCTTCGAGATTGAGCGCGACGAGCGAATACACCCACGGCGGCTGAATGCCGCCCCAACTCCCGTCGGCTTCTTGCCGCTCCACGATCCATTCAATCATCTTGCGGCATGCCGATTCGCGTCCCGGTTTTATCGGCGAGCGTTCGTACAATTTGAGCGCTTTATCGACCCACCACAGCCAGCCGTGGCCGGGCACTTCGTGCATGCGCGCGTGCGTACCGGGATTGATCACCTCGTCGACGTCGACGCCGAGTTCGCGAATGGGACGGCGCGCGATGACCACGCACAACGGCCCGACAGTTCCGCGCGCCCAACACGCAAAGTCGTAGAGATTGAACGGCATCCACGGCGGAAATTTCACGATCTCGGGGGGCATCGTCGGAATACCATCCCACGGATACTTACCAAAAAGCGCCATCCAGATCTTGGTGAAGACGCGCGCATCGGCAAGGCCGCCGAGCTTTCGGATCACGTTCAACGCACGGCGCATTTCGTCTACCGCGGGATCGACGCCGAGTACTTTGAGCGCCACGTAGGCTTCGATGGTCGTGCTCAAATCCGCTGGGCCGTCGTAATAGAGCGCCCACGACCCGTCTTCACGTTGATGGTGCAGAATGTGCGCTATCGCACCTTCGCGGATCGGCTCGTGCGAAATGCCGAGAAAACGCAGAAGCAGCACGTGCTCCGCCGTCATCGTGACGTTCGTTTCGAGTTCGTCGGTCCACCAGCCGTCGGGATGCTGACGTTCGAGCAGCCATTCGACGGCGCGATCGAGATGCGCGCTAGCTATGGTTTGTCTCCCAGTAAGACGTTCGCGGCGGCAATGCCGCTGCGAACGGCGGATTCCATGGTATCGGGCCAGCCGGTTGCAGTCCATGCGCCCGCAATGGCCAGATTGGGCAGCGTCGTCCGGGCAGCCGGGCGTGGTGCGCCGGGCCGCGCTAGATACGTACCCTCCGGATTACGTGTGGCTGCTCCACGAATAAGCCGGGCGCCTGCCAGTTGCGGCAATGCAGCCCGCACTTCGCGCCAAGCGACCTCGACCATGTCGGCCGTCGCCTTGCTCACGAGCTCGTCCGCCGCGCTGATACTGCAGCACAGATATCCGTCGCCCTTTTTGAAGACCCACTGCACGGGCGAGTCCAAAATGGCCGCGAACTCGAAGCCGACGTCCACCTGTCCCTCGTACCAGAGATGCACGTCCATGATTGCGAACGGCTCGTAGACGTCCAGCGGCGGCACGCCGAATCGCGCTGGTTCACCCAGCAGCTTCGCGAGCGAACGCGGCGGCACTGCGAGCACGGCTGCGTCAAAGCGCAGTTCGTCTTCGGACGTGCGAAACACGACGCTCTGCGCGTCGGCCTCCATCACCAGCACTGCGGAGGAGCGGTGCACGCCGTCCAACTGCTCCGCGGCCTTCTCCATGATTTGCGCCAGCGGAACGGCCGAGTAACCGAAGCGTGCCGCATCGCGATCGCGCAAAAAAGCCGTTGAAATCACGAACGCCGCATCCGCGGCGTTCATGCGTTCTAGCGGCGCGTTCAGCGCCGGAACCATGAACGGCTCCCAGAAGCTGCGAATCGTTTGCCCTCCTTGCCGCTGCAGCCGCAGCCATTGCGCGAAGCTCAAGTCCTCGCGCGCGCTGCGCGGATTCACGCGCAGCGAAAAGAGCGCGCGAGCGATCTCGAGTTTTCCGCGCGCGCAAATGCTTGTACCCCGCGAACGATGCAACAACGTGAAACGGTGCGGGCAGATCGGCCGCCCGAAGCTCGCTGCGCTCGCCGTCCTTCGAATAAACGACCACGTCGAAGCGTTCCTGCGTACGCAGCGCGCTGCCCATCCCGACGCGCTCGACGAATCGAATGAATTCCGTGCAGCACGCGAGATATACATGCTGTCCGTTGTCGACGACGTGGCCGTCCAATTCAAACGACGTGGCTCGGCCGCCCAGCAAACGGCTGCGCTCGAAGAGTTCAACGTGCCATCCCGCATCCTTCAATTCGACCGCTGCGGAAAGCCCGGCGAGGCCTCCGCCGACTACTGCTACACAGGGAACAGCCACGAACCGAGTACTACCTGGAGCTTCTCGCCTTTTGAGAGCGCGGCACGTTCGCGCAGCGGCAACTGCGGATCGCGTTCGATTTTTTGCAGCAAGCGTTCGTAAATGCCCGCCATCGTCTGGACGCATGCGGCCGGGCGCCGCGGAATGTACCGCAACACTTCATAGCCGGCCTTGAAAAGCTGCCGCGCCCGCTGCGATTCGAAAGCGACGAGCGCATCCCATCCCGCGCCGGGCTGCACGCTCAGCATCGCCTCTTCCGTAATTCCGAAGCGATCCAAATCCTCTTGCGGCAAGTAGATGCGGCCCATCTCCGCATCCTCGCGCACGTCGCGCAAGATATTCGTCAGTTGCAGCGCGAGGCCGAGGTCGTCCGCGCGTAACAGCGCCTCGTCGCCGTTGAACCCGAAGATTCGCACGCACATTCGTCCCACGACGGAAGCGACGAGCCTGCAATACGCGCGCAGGTCTTCCCAGGTGCGGTAGCGCGTTTGCGTACAGTCGCGTTCGACGCCGTCGATGAGTTCCTGCAACTCGCTTTCCGGAATTGCGTAGCGCTGCACCGCCTTCGAAAGAACCTGCATGACCGGATCGTCGTCCGATACTTCGGGATCGCGCAGAAACGTGCGGCGCACGCGATCGCGCTGCGCGGCCAAACGCTCCGGAATGAGATCGGGCTGCGGAGCGCCGTCAACTTCATCGTCCACTTGGCGCGCGAAGTCGTAGAGGGCGTAAATTGCCATGCGCTGGTCGTGCGGCAGCGAGATGAAACCCCAATAGAAGTTCTTCGCTTCGCGGCGCGCCATCTGCCCGCAGAACCGCTCTGCTTCTTGTTCGACGCTTTGCGGCCGGCGCATGTAGCGAACCGCGTCAAGCGGTTTCAGCATTGGTTACCTCAGCGCGACGGCGGGCCGCTTCCAAAACGGCTCGTGCAAGAATCCCCACTTTCGCCCGTTTCGATACCGAGGGACGGGTCACTTCCGTTGCATACCCCAAACGTACCGTCTCGTCACAAATGGCGAGGCCGCCCAGGCGGTAGAGTGCGAGTTGCAGACGGAGCGGACCCGGCGCCAAGGTTTCAAGCGTCTTGCCGGATGCAAGCAACGAACGCGCGCGCTCGACGAGAGCGCGGACGGCGCCGCGCAGGCCATAAGCGCTGACATCCTCGTCAAGCAAGTAGCGGCGGCCGATCGTTGCGTCACGGCTTACGTCCTGTGCGTGATTGGCAAGCTGAAGACCGATGCACACGTCGTCCGAAAGCTTTTCGGTCAGGCTGTTTGCGATGCCGAAAAAGCGCAGCACGACGCGTCCGACCGGGGCGGCGGAGAGCATGCAATACGCCTCGAGCTGCGGCCAATTCGCATAGGTGTGCACGCGCTGATCTTGCTCGTTTGCCGCAATCAAATCGAGAAAGGGTCGTTCGTCGAGCGCATAATGAGCGACGGTTTCCCGCAGCGCGATCAGCACCGGATGCACCGGCGATGCGCCTGCGAAGAACGCCTGCGTCTCCTCGCGCCAGCGCGCCAGCCGCGAGAGCGCAATCTGCGCCGACCCGCTCTCATCGCCGAGATCGTCGGTGGTGCGGCAAAAACCGTAAAAGCGCATGAGATCCTTGCGGATACGGCCCGGGACGATCTTGGACGCCACGGCGAAATTTTCGTAGTGCCGAGTCGCCAGCAACCGGCAATAGGCGTCGGCGCTGTCAATCTCGTTCACGGACGATCCGCTTTGTGGAATGCAGCCTCGCAAGCGTCGGTTCGCCGAGCGCGAACATCGCTATGCGCAGCACTTCGACTATTTCGCGTGCAAGCGTCGATGCCGCTTCGTACCCTTGTGCGGCCGCGCGCAAAAACGGACCCGCAATGCCGGCGAAATCGGCACCGAGCGCGAGCGCCTTCACCACGTCCATACCTCCCGCGATTCCACCACTTGCGATGATGAACCCGCGCGGATGAACCTGCGTTGCACCGCGCACGCATTCCGCCGTCGGAATACCCCAGCCCGCGAATGCGGCGGCGACGTTCGCACGCCATGGCTCCGCGATGCGGTAGCGCTCCACTTCGCTCCACGACGTGCCGCCTGCGCCGGCAAGATCGATCGCCGCCGCGCCTACGTCGAAAAGCGCGCGCACCTCGTGCGGCGCAATACCCCAACCCACTTCTTTGACGACCACGGGCGCTCCGAGATTCTTACATACGACGCCGATCTTTCGAATCAGATCGCGAAAGCACGTGTCGCCTTCAGGCTGCACGGCTTCCTGCACCGCGTTCAAATGCAACACCAGCGCATCCGCTTGCAGCATGTCGACCAGACGGCGGCACTCTTCGACGCCGTAACCCTTGTTGAGCTGAACGGCTCCGAGATTTGCAAGCAATGCGATATCCGGCGCTACGTCGCGCACGGCAAACGTGTCCAGCAACTGCGGTGCCTCGAGTAAAGCCCGCGCCGAACCCAGCCCCATTGCCAGGCCGTGCTCTTGCGCGACGCGCGCGAGCACACGATTGATCGCGCGCGCTTCCGGCGTGCCGCCCGTCATGCACGATATGAGCAGCGGTGCCCGCAGCGCTCGTCCGAACAGCGCGCACGACGTGTCCACGTCGGCAAGATCGATCTCGGGCAACGCGCAATTGATCAGCCGGTAGGCTTCGAAGCCGCTCGAGACCCCTTTGCTTGCGACGTCACGTTCTACGTTGATACGAATGTGATCGGACTTGCGCGAGGACGTCCCGCTATCGCGATCGAGTTGCGACGTAATAGGCCACCTCTTTTGAAAAGGCGTATCCGCGCTCCGCGCCGCACGCCCCCCACACTCCTGAGCTTGTCGAAGGGGCGTGGGGCCCCCGGCCTTCGGCCCCCTTGCGCAGCGACCAGTCAGCGAGAACGTGTCGCAACATAATAGGCCACTTCCTGGAACGCTTCGAGCGCATCGGCATCGACGCCGGTGCGCGCGATGACGTTCACCGCCTTTTCGGCATACCGTTGAGCAGCTTCGCGCGTGATCTGGTTGCATCCCACTTCATCGAGCAGAGCACGAAGCTTGGGCTCCGGATCCTCGTGCCGGGCGCGGAATATCTCGCGCAGACGCCGGCGCTGGAGCGTAGACATCGCCCGCAATCCCGCGACCACGGGGAACGTCATCTTGTAACGGCTCGCGTCGCCGCTGCTCGATTTTCCGGTAACGGACGGATCGCCGTACATTCCGAGCCAATCGTCGCGAATCTGAAATGCCGTGCCGAGCAATCGCCCGGCGCGACGGAACTGCGCCCCCGTTGTCTCATCCGCTCCGGCCAGAAGTGCGCCGGCTTCGACGCTGGCGCCGAGCAGCGCGCCGGTTTTTGCCGCAACCATGCGCAAATACGCGCGCAGCGTCGTATCGACTTGTCCTTCGAGTTCGAGATCGAGGCACTGCCCTTCAATCACCGTAAGACCGGCGGAAGCGATCGCCGCAATCGCGCGAATCGCGCGATCGGGATGCTCTCCATCGCGCGCCATCGAGAGAAACGCGAGCGCCTGCATCGCATCGCCCGCGTTGATGCCCTGCGGAATGCCCCACAGGGACCAGACCGTTTCGCGGCCGTGGCGGCGGCGATCGTCGTCCTGAATGTCGTCATGGACTAGTGTGAAGTTGTGAAACCATTCAATCGCAGCAGCCGCCGGCAGCGCCGCGGCAATGTCCGACCCAATCGCCGAGCATGCCCACAGGCAGAGGCTCGGGCGGATCAGCTTGCCGGTTTTGACCGCGTGCGGACGTCCTGCTTCATCCGCCCAGCCCATGTGGTAGGCGACCATCTTGCCGGACAGCCAGGAGAACGGCAGCGCACGCTCGCGCATGTACTCCGAGATACGCGAACGATGACGGCTCAGCAAGAGCGGCTCGACGTCCGCGTTGCCCGCGGCGGCACGCGCCTTCGCCCGGCGCACTGAATCAGGGTGTATGGTCTGCTCCTACTTCTGGCGTCGGCTTACTTTGGGTAACGTTCCCACCCGGTTGCTTCACTACACAAGGCGCAACGGGTAGGAGCGCTTGGCTGCACAGGTCACCGTTGCCTTCGAGGCACAGCGCTATCCTTTCGCGCATCTAGTCCGGAGCATGCGGCAGCTCATCGTTACGGCCGACGACTTCGGCCTTGCCCGAGAAGTGAACGAGGCGGTGGAACGCGGGCACCGCGAGGGCATTCTCTCGACGGCCAGTCTCATGGTTGCGGCGCCGGCCACTGCGGATGCCGTCGAACGGGCGCGACGTTTGCCGACCTTGCGCGTCGGTTTGCACGTGGTGCTCGTGAACGGAACTCCCGCACTTCCACCCGAGCGCATACCGCGCGTCGTGAACCGCAGCGGAAATTTCGAGAGCGATTTGTTTCGCGCGGGCGTGAAGTACTTTTTCACCCCGGGCGTCCGCAACGAATTGGAAGCGGAGATTCGCGCACAGTTCGAACGCTTCAAAGCGACGGGTTTGCCGCTGGATCACGTGAATGCGCAAAACCATTTTCACGTGCATCCGACGGTTCTTTCTCTCATCGTGAAGCTCGGACGCGACTACGGCATGCGCGCGATCCGCATTCCGCGCGAGCCGTTTTGGCCTTCGTGGCGCGCAATGGGCACGTACGGCGCGGCGCGCTTCGCGAATGCCGCATTTCTCCTGCCTTGGCTTTCGCTGATGCGTCTGCGCTTACGGCTTTCCGGCATCGCGACGAACGACTACGTCTTCGGCATGAACGACACCGGGCATATGACGCCGCAGCGCGTACGCAAGTTCCTCGCGCATCTGCCTGAAGGCACCTCCGAACTCTACGTGCATCCGGCCACCAGCTCGTGGCCGCAGGCGTTTCCGCCGGACTACGATTTCGCGGGGGAGTTTGCAGCGCTCGTCGACCCGGGCGTGATCGAACTTGCACGGCGATCGGACGTCCGCCCGATTACCTTTAGCGAGTTGGCGGCGCATGGCGAGTAGCATCGCAAAGCTGCTGGCGGTCGCGTCAGGTTCGCTTGCGGTCGCGGGTATCGCCTACACAGCCATTGCCATCGCACGCGTGCGGCGGTTCCGCGCCGCTGCCGCCCATCCGTCGCCGCGCTCGACGACTCCGGTGAGTATTCTCAAACCGCTTTTCGGCGCGGAACCGCAGCTCTTCGAGAACCTGTGCTCGTTTTGCGATCAGGACTATCCGCAGTACCAAGTGATTTTCGGCGCGGCTGATCCGAACGATCCGGCTCTTGCCGTGGCACGCGCCGTCAAGGAGCGCTTCCCGGATCGCGAGATCGAAATCGCCGCCGGAAGCGCCGCAGCCGCGGGCAACCCGAAGATCGGCAACCTCTTGGGCATGATCGGCCGCGCGCGCTATCCGCTCGTCGCAATCGCGGACAGCGATATACGCGTGGGACGCGCGTACCTGCACACGCTCGCGGGTTGCTTTGACGATCCGCGAGTCGGCGCGGCGACGTGCATTTACGGCGGCGTTCCGAACGGCACGGCTGCATCGCATTTGGGCGCCATGCACGTGAACGATCAGTTCGCACCATCGGTGGTGGTGGCCGGCGCGCTGGAGCCGCTGACGTATTGCTTCGGCGCGACGATGGCCGTACGCAGCGAAGTGCTCGAGCTTATCGGCGGACTCGAGGCGCTTGCGGATCATTTGGCCGACGATTACCTGCTCGGTAAACGCGTTACGGAAGCGGGATATCGCGTTGCATTGGTTCCGTACGCGGTGCAGACGTGCGTGTCCGACGACACGCTGACGGCGCTGTGGCGGCATGAGCAACGTTGGTCGCGCGCGATTCTCGGGCAACGGCCGGCGGGATATGCCGGTTCGATCGTTACGTATGCGCTGCCGTTTGCCGCCGCATGTGCAGCGCTTTCGCCTACACCGTTTTCGGCCGCGATGTTGATGCTGGCTGCAACACTGCGTGTGTGGCTGCACTACGAAAGCCGCATCGCATTTGCGCCTCAGACGCGTGCAACGCCGTGGCTCATTCCGCTTCGGGACGTCTTCGGTCTGGGTGTCTGGGTCAGCGCGTTCTTCGGCTCGCGGGTGCACTGGAAAAGCGATGCTTATCGTCTTCGTCCAGGCGGGCGAATGGCAGTCGGGACGCAAGAAATGTAACGATTGCGTATACCATTAGGGCGAAGGACCCAATGTTCGCGCAAGTCCGCTGTCGGATTGTCGATATGAAACGGTGAATGGACAACACGGAAGGACGCGACATGATGAGTGGACGGACCTTGGTAGCCCTCGATACCGATGACTCGTTTTTCAATGACTGGATGCTCGACTTGTACAGTCTTGAGCGTTCGGCCTCGGATCGCTGGAACGAAAAGATCTGGTCGGGCATTCGGCCGACCTATGCCAGCGTACTGATTCGCGAGAACTAAAATCTTGTGTCGCCGCAACGGCGGCGCACCTATGGAAACGGCCCGCAGGGGAGGCGGGCCGTTTCCATTTAACAGGCGTATCCGCGCTCCGCGCTGCACGGCGCGCCTTAGGCGTTGCGTGCCAATAGCGATTACAAAAAATAAGCCGCGGCAAACAGTCGCGGCTTTTCATTCTTACATTACTTTGGGTATGTCATTTCTTTGGGGACGACGTATTTGTCGAATTCTTCGGGAGTGACGTGGCCGAGTTTGACGGCGGCCTCTTTGAGCGTCGTCTTGTTGTGATGCGCGTGTTTGGCGATCTCGGCGGCTTTGTCGTATCCGATCTTCGGCGAGAGCGCCGTCACCGTCATGAGCGACTCGTTCAAATACGTTGAGATGGTTTCTTCGTTGGCCTCGAGCCCATCCACGGCGTGTTCGCGGAACATCGTGCACGTGTCGCGCAGCAGATTGCACGAGTGCAGGAAATTATAGATCATCACCGGGTTGAAGACGTTGAGCTCGAAGTTGCCTTGTGAGGCGCCGAACGCGATAGCCGTATCGTTGCCGTAGACCTGCGCCACGACCATCGTCATCGCTTCCGACTGCGTCGGATTCACCTTGCCGGGCATGATGGACGAGCCCGGTTCGTTCTCCGGAAGCGTCAACTCGCCGATACCCGCGCGCGGACCGGATGCAAGCCACCGAATGTCATTTGCGATCTTCATCAGCGCCGCGGCCAGCGTCTTGAGCGCGCCCGAAGCGAAGACGAAGTCGTCGTGCGATGCGAGCGCCGTGAACTTGTTGGGGTGCGAGCGGAACGGCAGGCCCGTGAGTTCCGCGATCTTCTTCGCTGTACGCTCACCGAACTCGGGATGCGCATTGAGGCCCGTTCCGACCGCTGTGCCGCCAATCGCGAGATCGTACAGTGGGTCGAGCGCAGCTTTGATTGCGTGCATTGCGCGATCGAGCTGGGTGACGTAGCCTGAAAACTCCTGACCGAGCGTGAGCGGCGTGGCATCCTGCAGATGCGTGCGGCCGACCTTCACGATATGCTGCCACTGCTGCGCCTTCTGATGCAGCGCGTCGCGCAGTTTCTGCACGGCAGGCAGCATGTCGACGATTGCCTCGGCCGCTGCCATGTGCATCGCCGTCGGGAACGTGTCGTTCGAAGACTGCGACATGTTGACGTGATCGTTCGGATGGATCGGCTTTTTGCTGCCCATCTCGCCGCCGGCGATCTCGATCGCGCGATTCGAGATCACTTCGTTCACGTTCATGTTCGTTTGCGTGCCGGAACCGGTCTGCCACACGCGCAGCGGAAAGTGCGCGCTCAGTTTGCCGGCCACTACTTCATCGGCCGCTTTGACGATGAGGTCGGTTTTTTCTTTGTCCAGCTTGCCGAGGTCGTGATTGACCAGCGCGGACGCCTTCTTCAAAACGGCCATCGCTTTGATCACTTGGCGAGGCATGATATCGCGCGGCCAGTCGCCCTCGCCGATATCGAAATGGATGAGCGAGCGCGCCGACTGCGCGCCGTAATACTTGTCGGCGGGAACTTCAATCTTGCCCATCGAGTCGGACTCGACGCGCGTCTTGGCCCCGTTCGTCGGAATGCTTGTCGTCGTCATTGCCCCGTTATCTTCGCTCTACGGAGCGCCGTTCTGCCCGGATAAACGTCTGAAGGGCCACCAATCTTGTGTGATCCCCACGCCCGTCGGCTGCGCTTACTTGCTTGCCGTGCCCGAAGAGCCGGCGACTTGTGTCGCAACGTAGGCGTCGATCTGCGGAATAAGCCGTTCCCGGTGCTGCTGGTTCAGCCGCACCGACTCCATCGCTTTGTCGATGTCGAGCTTGGCACTGGCCGGCATATTGGCTTTGAGATACGCCTCGATTTGGTCGGCCGGAACGCCGCGCCAGAACGCCGCTGCGATCCCGCTCACGTACGGCAGCCGGTCGAACAGGCTCATGCCTCCGAACAGCTTGCCGGTGTTCTTCTGCAAAAACGCCCAGGCCATTTCCGGATGGTCTTGGCCGACGATGGCAACGATCACGGGTCCGAACGACTGGAACTGCGGCGGAAGTTGCAGCGACATGTCCAGGCTCTTCTGTGCCAGCGCAGGGTCCTTGGCGGTGAACGCCGCCTGGAAGTATTGCTGCATTTCAATCGGATTGCGCGAAGCCATTCCGGCCTGGATCAGCTGCGCATACGTTTTCTCGTCGGCGTAGCGTCCGACGATTTCCAGAACCGTGTTCTTCACATCGGGTGGGAGCGCACTCAGGTTTGCAAAACGCGCGCGTGCCTGAGCAATCGCGTCTTCGTCTCCCGCCTCCGCAAGCGCGCTCAGGATGCGGCCGCGAAGCGCGTTGCGTTCCGGATCGTTGCGCGGGCCGTCCCATCCGCCCAGCGCGCGCAATACCGGCTTCAAATACGCGATGCCGTAGCGCTTGTATGCGGCTTCGCCCGGCTTGCCGTACTCGTAATCTTCCATCGAACCGAGATCGCCGATCATCGCGCCGGCGACGTGCGGATCGGTATCACCGGAATCGGCCTTCATGTACGCAAGAAAGTCTCCCAGCTTCGCCTTTCCGTCCTCTGCAAACACCCAGGCGTCGTCGAGTAATTCCAAACGGTCCGAAACGCTGAGCGTCCGCAAGAACCGCTGCTGCAGGCGCTGCGACGCCGTATCGTACGCCACTCGGAAGTAACCGATGTCGTTGCCGTTGAGCACCAGGGGCGAGCTGCACGAACCGCCCGGTATGGCGGTGCTGCGCGCATCGAATAAATACGGAGTGAAATGCCCCGGCGCGGCTTCGACGTTGAGCGGAATCGCCCAAACCGTCGATCCGGACGGCGATCCATCGGACGTGTAACGCTGCTGTGTAAGATGCAGCGCACGTTTACCGTTCGAACAAATGGCCCGCACGTCTACGACCGGAAAGCCGGGCTTGTTGATCCAGGAATTTGAGATACTCGCAACGCCGGTGTGCGAAACCGCGGAGAGCGAAGTCCATAAATCCGACGGAACGGTATTGCCGTACGCATTGGCAACGAAGTACCGGTGCAGCCCCTTTTGAAACGTGCCGGGACCGAGGTACGTTTCCATCATGCGCAAGAACGCACCGGCTTTTTGGTATGAGAGTTCGTCGAAAACTTCGTTCGCCTCGATCTCGTTGTGAACGGGCATCTGCACCGGATGCGTCGTGCGCCGTGCATCGGACACCATCGTGCCGTCGTTCGCATCATCGAAGCCATACGTCCAATTCCACGACGGATTGAGCGTTGCGGTCGATTTGTTTTCCATCCACGTAGCGAAGCCTTCGTTCAACCAAAGGCCGTCCCACCACGCCATCGTCACGAGATCGCCGTTCCATTGGTGGGACGTCTCGTGCGCGATGATGTCGAACACTTCTCGCTGCGTGAGCGGCGACTGCAATTTCGGATTGTAGACGACCGTATCTTCGCTGAACGTCATGCCGCCCCAATTCTCCATCGCACCGCCGAAAAAACCCGGGATCGCGACGAGATCGAGCTTCGGCAACGGGAATTTGATGCCGTAGTATCCTTCGAAATACGGAATCAAGCGTTCGAGCGCAGCGAGCGCGTAGTGGAGTTCCGGGCCTTTGCCCTTGACGCCGTACACGTGCACCGCGGTGCCGTTCGCGGATCCGCTGAGCTTGTCGAAATCACCGGCGCACAGCACGAGCAGGTAGGTCGGCATCAACGGCGTCGGAGCGAAACTGACGCGTTTGAGGACGCCTGAGAGCTTGACTGTACGCTCGACCGGCATATTCGACACCGCGGTCCACGCGGCGGGCAGGTCGGCCGTGAGGTGAAAAACCGAACGGAACACCGGCTCGTCGAAACTCGGGAACATGCGGCGTGCATCCACCGCCTCCATTTGCGTGCCGATCATCCGTGCCGGCTTGCCTTGGGCGTCCAGATATTTTTGCACGAACAAGCCTTGCGAAGTCGACTGCACCGTCGCGGTATAACGCAGCGCGAGCGTGTGCACGCCGGCGGCGACCGGCTTTGCAAAGGTAAACGTCGCCGTCTGCGTCTTCTCGCTTACGGCTGTGGACGCAACGGGCTTGCCGTCGAGTGTTGCAGACGCAATCGTGCTCTGCAATTGATTGAGAACGATACGGCGAACCGGAGCCAGCACGCGCACCGTGATGCGTTCGTCGCCGGCAATCTTCATTGTCGTCGTGTCCGGTGCGACGTGGATGTCGTACCGCAGCGGGATGACGGTTTTGGGCAGCGGCCCCGGTGCCTGAGCGGGGCTCACGCGCGCCGCGGCCGGCGCAGCGGATAAGGCAATCGCCGCACTGGCTAGTGCGGCTGCAGCGATGCTCCTCAAAATACACCCTCCTGAAGGTTGCCGTTATATACGGCCGGATCTGGCCGCTTGTTTCGTACCGGTGGTCAAGCCGACTTCCCGCGTTTCCAACACTTCGAAGACGGTGAGCGGAAAGCGCGGATCGTAACCGCGCTTGCTGCAGCGTCCGCAACTCATGGCGGCAGAGGGCAAACGCCTGCGCAGTAGCTCCAACGTGCACTTCTCGCAGCGCAGAATGTAGCGCTTCACGCTCTCGTTGTACGGACGCACGTTGCCGAGATCGTGATAGATGGACGTCATGCCGCATTCGCGCATTTTGCGGCGGAAATCCGCACCGTGCCCGGTGTCACCCGTGCGATCGTAGAGCCACGCGTGAATCATTTCGTGCAGCAGCGTTTCACGCAGCGCTTCCGGCTGCGTCTTGAAATGTTTGGGCGACAACTCGATGAGCAGCGGCCTCTCGCTGTAGGTGATACGCCCCGCAGAATTCGAAAAGCGCGCGTTGTAACGAATTCGGCACACCGGCACCTCGCCGTTGAAATAATAGTTGTTCAACTCGGCGAACACGAGCTGAAGATCCGTTTCCGAGGGCAGCACGAAGAGTTCGTTCGGCGCGTGGCAAAAGGATTCTTGTGACAACCGGCCCATCACGCGGCTTGCCGCCGCGCGTCTATCTACCAATCATGCTCGCCGTTGCGGCCGTCTTTTTGGCCGCGATGGGCTACTTGGTGCACCTCGGCTTCGCAACCGGCGGCTCCGTGTTCGGATCCGGCACGGGAGCAAGCAACCACGCCGCCGCGCCGACTGCTGCGCCGGCCGCCGTCAGCGTGGAAGGCGGTGGCCCGCCTCCCGCGGTTCGCACCCAACTCGCCGATTTGCGCGCACGCATCGCGCGAAATCCCAAGGACGACGTCGCGCTGACCCAGCTCGCGGACATGTATCTGGCCGTCGGAAAGTATAGCGACGCCATTCCTTATTACAAGCGCGCTCTCGCAGTGAACCCGAACAATGTTGCCGCGAAAGAAGGCTTGAGCGAAGCCGAGAGCGAGAGCAAATCTCAATGAAATGTTATTTTGGCGCGTCCTCGGGGGGTGCTTATGTTAGCAGTTTATTTAGGCGCGCCGCGGTATGCGCGCCCCCCGCTTTGGCGCGAGGGGCGCCCTTCGACACTGCTCAGGACAGGCTGCGGCTAGGCCGGAGTGCCTTTTAAAGTGAAGCTTTACGTGTCTTGTGATATGGAGGGCACTGCCGGCGTTTGCAGCTGGATGCAGTGCGACCCCGCAAATCGTCACGAATATCCGATCTATCGCCGCTACATGTCGCAAGAAGTTCGCGCAGCCGTCGACGGCGCGCGCAGCGCCGGCGCTTCGGAATTCGTCATCAACGATTCCCATTGGAATATGAAGAATTTGCTGTGGGACGAACTTCCCGCAGACGTGCGCGTCATTTCCGGCGGACGCAAGCCGTTTTCGATGACCGAAGGGCTGCGAAGCGGATTTGAAGGGGCTTTTTTCACCGGCTATCACGGACGCGTCGGCGCTGCGAACAGCGTTCTAGCGCACACGTACACGGCCGACAGTTTGTACAACGTGCGCATCAACGGCGTCGCCTGCAGCGAAGCGCTGCTCAATGCGGCGATGGCCGGCATGCATGATATTCCGCTGCTTCTCGTGAGTGGAGATCGCGTCGCCGTCGAGCACGTGAAAGAGCATATGCCGTGGGTCGAAGGCGTCATCGTGAAGGAAGGCATCGGGCATTACGCGGCCGATTCGATAACGCCGAAGGCCGCTCAGGCGGCGTTGCGTGACGGCGCGGCACGCGCGATCCGCAACAAAGCCAATGCAAAGC